>Ga0208597_1000077_pt1 | contig 34326 bp, 12 predicted proteins | sample LakMenEpi05May12_FD_150673 | JGI IMG/M metagenome (GOLD analysis project Ga0208597, IMG submission 150673) | Freshwater microbial communities from Lake Mendota, WI - 05MAY2012 deep hole epilimnion (SPAdes) | ecosystem: Environmental > Aquatic > Freshwater > Lake > Epilimnion/Euphotic zone ...
CGCAAGGCGGCCAGCTCCGAGGCCCCGTCTTCGTTCGCCGCCGAATAGATTATGTCGCCGAAGAAGGATTTAATATTCGTGGAGGGCTGGACGGACATGGATCCGAAGGTCAATCACGCCCGCCGGAGGCGACGAAACGGCTCGCCGCCAGACGGCAGTGCGTCGGCAGGACATGTAGGTCACGCTCCATGCCGCAGGCCTTGGCGGCCAGGTACAACCGACGGAGCATCCGGGTGGTCTCCGCCGCCTGTCCCAGCGAACGGAATCCGAAGAACGCCGCCGGACCGCGCTGCCAGCCCGAGGTAAGTTCGCGTTCATCCCAGACGGCGTCACCACAGAGCAAGACCAGCGCCGATCGGCCGGCCAGTTGGGTCTGGAACAAGGCGCCGTAATGACCGAGGGCGTGACCGGGAAGATCGACCGCCGCCAGCGACCCGTCGCTGAAGATATCACGGCAACGACCGTCCAGTTCGGCGAGAAATGGCCAGCGCTCCACGGGTAAGGCCATGAGGGGCGCGGAATCCACATCGCGAAGTCGCGCGGAGAAAGGTTCGCCCGGCCGGCCAGGAAGGTCGTCAGGAAATTGGCCGACCAAGACACCCTTGAGCGGAGCGCCGACGGAAAGGGCTTCTTGCCGGACCGCCTCATGCGAAGAAAAAGGCCGCCAGACCGAGGCCTCAGGAATGTCGAGCAGTCCACCCGTGTGATCGGCATGCCAATGCGAAAGCAGCAGCTGATCGACCTTACGGCCTGCGAGCCGTTCGCGCACGGAACTACCGGCAGGAATCATGGCAGGCGTGGCCCATCGATAAATCGAAGCTAAGCGCGGCGCCGCGCAGTCATGGAAGCGCGGGGCGTAACCAGCGTCGAAGAGCACGCTTCGCCCGGGCAACTGGAGCGAGCCCACATAGGCACGATGCTCGGCCTTAGCCCAACCGGCCTGCAGGTGTGAGAAGAAGCCGCGCGCCTCGAATGATCCGGTATTCCACCATTCAAAATCCCAACTGACGTCCAAGGCCTCGCGGCCGGGCGCGGGACTCATCGGACGCCTCCTTGGGGCCGCATGATCGAAAGTTCGGGCAAGGTGCCATGCTGCGTGAACTCCGCCAAAGAGGCGAAGGCTTTCTCGACCGAAAGGAGCGGGGCGTAACCGAGATCCCGCCGAATGGCGTCGATGCAAAGCGTCCGGCTGCGGCAGAGAAGCTCTGCCTTATAAAGGCTGACGCGCGGCTCGACCCGCAGGGGCCGACAGAGGAAATCCCCCGCTCGGCCGATTCCCCTCAGCAGGCTGCCCGGAAGATGGAACGGCCGGAGTTCCTGCCCTGCCGCCTGCCCGGCGAGCTGGATGAGTTCGCCCAGACGACGATCATCTCCGTCGGAGACATTCCAGATGCCGTCGCCCACGGAGTCCGGCGCCTCGGCGGCAAGCAGGACGGCATGGGCGAGGTTGGATGCGGCGGTCATCGAGGCCAAAGCCTCGGGCGCAGGCAAAGGAAACCTGCCGCCTAATCGACGCGCCACCTTGAGGATGCGGGGAAGGACGCCCGAGTCGTAGGGACCATAGACCCCGCGCGGACGGATGATGCGGATCGCGGGTCCCCGGCCGCGCCTGGCCCAGAGCATCGTCTCGCTCAACGCCTTGGAATCCGCATAAGGATGGATGCCCGGCGGCGTGGCCGGGACTCCGTCGGTCAGGCCGAGCTGATCGCGGCAAGCAAACAAGACGGAGGCGGAAGAAACGGAGACGAAAGTGCGGGCACCGCATTCGCGCGCGTGCGCCCAGGCGTCCTTGGTCCGGTCGACGTTCGCCGACACATAATCCGCCAAAGATCCGACGAGGTCGACCTTGCCGGCGCAATCGATGACGGCATCGAAACGCCCCTCGGGCGGGTTGCCCTCCGCCTGGAAGACCGGCTGACGTTCCGGAGAGACGCGTCGCGCCATCTCTATCACCTGACCCGCCGCCTCAAGATTCCGCCCCGTGAAGACCGTGTCGTATCCGGAAAGCAGCGAGCGCCAGACCACGTGTCGGCCGGCGAAACCCGTTCCGCCTCGTACCAGCACCCTCATGGCTTGTCGGCGACCACGGTCAGTTCGGTCGCCCCGATGAGCAAGCCGGCGCCTGTGCCGAGCAGCAAGATGCGGTCGCCATGCCGAAGTCGTCCCGAATGGTAGAGCGAGGCCAGCCCCTCCGGCATGGAGGCCGAGACCTGGTTGCCGAACTCCTCGAAGCGAACCGGCATCCGGTCAGGGGAGATATTCAGCCTGCGACGCATGAGTTCGATGGCTTCGCGGCTCGCCTGGTGGGCGACGACCCAATCCGCATCGGCGGGCTTGACTCCGCCGAGGGAGACAAACTTCTCGATGAAACCGTCCATATGGCGTGAGGCGGCCTGAAAAAGAGCCTTCCCATTCATGGAGAACTTCCCGTAGCCCTCGGCGCCAAACGGGTCCTTCGTACCACCACCGCGGATCACGCAGGCCTCAGATGTTGCCGTATGACTTTCGATCAGATGCGTCCCGATCGCCAAGAGCGTCTCGCCCTTTTCCGGCGACCTATCCGGCACGATCCAGGCGGCGGCGGCACCGGCGCCGAACAACGCCGCAGAATGTGGCTCGGACCAGTCCAAGGCCATCAGCGGATCTTCCGAACTAGCCACCAAGGCGGGCTTGCCGGAGGCATCGACACATGGCCCGACCAGCTGGAGCGCGGCGAGAAAAGAGAGGCAACTGGCGTTGATGTCGGAACACTGCACCGAAGGCGGCAGCGAGAAACGGGCGTGCACGGCGGCGGCATTGGTCGGCATCGCCCGCCAAGGCACCGCTTGGGCGCAGATCAACCACTGCGCCTCGCTCAGCCGGGCGGGTGCTAAGTGCAGCCTGGCGACGGCATCACAGATGAGTTCGACCTGCGAAACGCCTGCGGGTACTCGATGCCTGGTTCGGCCAGCCCCCGCGGCGAGAGCCTGCTCGACGCTCCAACCCGCACGTCGCGCCAGCTCTTCGACGGACTCAGGTACGGTCAGCCTCTGGGCAGCAATGCGGGGGATCATCGCCATGGGGGTGATTGATACGGGCGGGGCGTGACATAGCCAACCCAATAGAGTCCTCCGCCGTCATCCGGCGGATTGATAAAAATGATAGGGCGTATTCGCCGGGCACAAAAAAAGCGCCGGGGTTGCGGCGCCTGATCCGTCGATGAGCCGGGTTGGCTTATTCGAAGTCGTAGATCTTGACGGAATCCCAGTAGGCCTTGCAGTCGGCGATGAAGGCCTGGTGGATCGGGTCGATCTGGTAGGCGTCATGGTCGGCGTGGTTCTTGAACACGAAGAACTCGGCGAAGTCGTAGGAGGTGTCGATGATCGGACGGACGGCGTGGGTGCTGGGGATGCCGACGTAGCCGCTGTGGATGCTCTTGATGGCGAGGAGGCCGCGGAGCTTGGTCTCGAATTCCGCGCGCTGGGCGGCGGTGAGGTCTTTTTTCAGGTAGAAGAAGACGATGTGGTGGAACATAGGACGGCAAGGTTTGGCCAAGTCCCGCCCGAAGGAAACAGCAAAGTGCGCCGGGCAAAGGCGTCCTTGCCTCAGGCCGACCTCGGGACACGCTGGCGGCCTCGCATGCAGTCCCTTGTTCCCCTCTTTCCGGAAGTCACGCCCGCCCAGTGGGAGCAGCTGACCGCCATGGCCGCGCTCCACCGCGAGTGGAACGAGAAGATCAACCTGGTCTCGCGCAAGGACATCGAGAACCTCGAACGCCACCACTATGCGCCGTGCGTCGCGGCGGTGAAGTTCCTCAAGCTCATGGACGGTTGCCGTGTCATGGACGTCGGCACCGGCGGCGGCTTCCCCGGCCTCATCCTCGCCGTCCTCTACCCGAAGGCCCGCTTCACGCTCGTCGATTCGGTCGGCAAGAAGATCACCGTCGTCCAGGACATCGCCACGCGCCTCGGCCTCAAGAACGTCGACGTCAAGAACGCCCGCGCCGAGACGATGAACCATGAGCATGACTTCGTCACCGGGCGCGCCGTGGCCGACCTCCGCACGTTCGTCCACAACACCCGCCAGCTCCTGTGCAAGGGCGCCAAGCATTCCCTGCCCAACGGCATCCTCTACTGGCAGGGCGGCGACCCCGCGGTCGAGGCGGAGCTTTCCTTCCTGAACCCCGTGTTCAGCTGCGAACTCCGCCCCCTGCTCTGGAACGACGAGAAATTCGAAGGTAAGCGCATCGTCCTCTACCGCAGCCAGGACCTCCTGCGTTGCAAGAAGCCGGATATGCCCGGGATGACACAATAGGTCCGCCCCCCGCCTTGACCCTTGGGCGGCAACCCGCACGTTAGGGGCGATGTCCCGCCAGAGACTCCCTTTGAACCCGGCCGGCGAGCGCCTTGAGGCCCTCCTGCGCCAACGCATCGTCTACCTCGACGGCGCGATGGGCACCATGATCCAGCAGCTCAAGCTGCAGGAGGAGGACTACCGCGGCGACCGTTTCAAGGACCACCCCGGCCAGCTGAAGGGTAATAACGACCTGCTCGTCATCACGAAGCCGTCCGTCGTCCGCGACATCCACCGCGCCTACCTCGACGCCGGCGCCGACATCCTCGAGACCAACACCTTCAACGGCACGTCCATCGCGATGGAAGACTACGCGATGACGCACCTCGTCCGCGAGCTGAACACCGCGGCGGTCAAGGTCGCCCGCGAGGCCGTCGACGCCTTCAAGGCCGCCAACCCGGGCAAGGACGCCTTCGTCGCCGGCGCCATCGGCCCGACGAACAAGACGCTGTCGATGTCCCGCGACGTCAACGACTCCGCCAAGCGCGACGTGACGTTCGCCCAGGTGCGCGATGCCTACCGCGAGCAGGTCGACGCGCTGATCGACGCCGGCGCCGACCTCATCCTCTGCGAGACGGTCTTCGACACGCTCGTGCTCAAGGCCGCCGTCTTCGCCATCGACGAGGCCTTCGAGGCCCGCGGCTTCCGCCTGCCGCTGATGATCTCCGGCACGATCACCGACCAGTCCGGCCGCACGCTCACGGGCCAGACGACCGAAGCCTTCTGGAACTCCGTCCGCCACGCCCAGCCGATCAGCATCGGCATGAACTGCGCCCTCGGCGGCGAACAGATGCGCCCCCACATCGCCGAGCTGGCGAAGAAGGCCGACATCTACGTCTCCTGCTATCCGAACGCCGGCCTGCCTAATCCGCTTTCGCCGACGGGCTTCCCCGAAGGCCCCGAAGACACCGCGGCCATCCTCGAGACCTTCGCGCGCGACGGCCTGGTCAACATCCTCGGCGGCTGCTGCGGCACCACGCCCGGCCACATCGCCGCCATCCGCCGCCGCACCGAGAAGTATCCGGCCCGCGTGCCCGGCGAAGTCCGCCCCGCCCTCAAGCTGGCCGGTCTCGAGGCCCTCAACATCATCGGCGGCCCCGGCACCTTCGTGAACGTGGGCGAACGCACCAACGTGGCCGGCTCGAAGATCTTCAAGGGTCACATCGAGAAGAACGACTACCGCGCCGCCCTCGGCGTGGCGAAGCAGCAGATCGAAGCCGGCGCCACGGTCATCGACATCAACTTCGACGCGGGCCTCCTCGACGGGGTCGCGGCGATGACGAAGTATCTGAACATGGCGGCGACCGAGCCGGACATCACCAAGGTCCCGTTCATGATCGATTCGTCGAACTTCGACATCGTCGAAGCCGGCCTGCGCTGCGTGCAGGGCAAGGCCATCGTGAACTCGATCTCCCTGAAGGAAGGCCACGCGGAGTTCGTCCGTCGCGCCCGCCTCTGCCGCCGCTACGGCGCGGCGATGATCGTGATGGCCTTCGACGAGAAGGGGCAGGCCGCGACGCTCGCCGACAAGGTCCGCATCTGCGTCCGCGCCTACGGCATCCTGACCGAGGAAGCCGGCGTCGACCCGCAGGACATCATCTTCGACGCCAATATCCTGACGGTCGGCACGGGCATGGCGGAGCACAACCGCTACGCGCTCGATTTCATCGAGGCCGTGACGGAGATCAAACGCCTCTGCCCCGGCGCGCGCACCTCGGGCGGCCTGTCCAACGTCTCGTTCTCCTTCCAAGGCAACAACAAGGTCCGCGAGGCGATCCACTCGGTCTTCCTCTACCACGCCATCAAGGCGGGCCTGGACATGGCCATCGTCAACGCAGGCATGCTTGAGGTCTACACCGAGATCGACCCGGAGCTCCGCGAGCTCGTCGAGGACCTCGTCCTCTGCCGCCGCCCCGACGCCACCGAGCGCCTGACCGAAGCCGCCGCGCGCTTCGCCGGCGCCAAGACCGAGGTCGATAACTCGAAGAAGAACGAATGGCGCAAGCTCGACGTCGACGCCCGCCTTTCGCACGCCTTGGTCAAGGGCATCGACGACCACGTCGTCGCCGACACCGAGGAGGCCCGGGTCAAGCTGGGTCGCCCGCTCCTCGTCATCGAAGGCCCGCTGATGGAAGGCATGCGCGTCGTCGGCAAGCTCTTCGGCGAGGGTAAGATGTTCCTCCCCCAGGTGGTGAAGTCGGCCAAGGTCATGAAGACCGCGGTCGCCCACCTCGAGCCGTTCATGGCCGCCGAGAAAGTCGGCGGCTCCACCCAAGGCGCGTTCCTCATCGCGACGGTCCGCGGCGACGTCCACGATATCGGCAAGAACATCGTCGGCGTCGTCCTGGCCTGCAATAATTACGCGGTCACCGACCTCGGCGTGATGACCCCGACCGAGCGGATCGTCTCCGAGGCCCTGCGCCTGAAGCCCGACTTCATCGGCCTCTCCGGCCTGATCACGCCCTCGCTCGACGAGATGGTGAACGTGGCCCGCGAACTCAAGCGCGCCGGCATCAGCACGCCGTTGCTCATCGGCGGCGCCACGACCTCCAAGGAGCACACGGCCATCAAGCTCGCCGAACACTACGACGGCCCGATGGTCCATGTCGGCGACGCCTCCTTGGTCACGACGGTCTGCAGCGACCTCCTCAACGCCGCCAAGCGGGAAGGTTTCGTCAGTGACCTCCGCACCGAACAGGCCGAGATGCGCGACGCCTACGAGAAGCAGCAGCCCGCCGAGGTCATCCCGTTGGCCGAAGCCCGCAAGCGCCCGCTCATCACGACCGCCCCGGTCCAGCCCGCCCCGCGCAAGCCCGGCGTGACGCTCTTCGAACGCATCGACCCCGCCGCGGTGGCCGAGATCATCGACTGGACGCCGTTCTTCGTGACCTGGTCGCTGAAGGGTTCCTTCCCGAACATCTTAAAGTCCGGCAAGTATGGCAGCGAAGCCCGCAAGACCTTCGATGCCGGCCGGGCCGAGCTCGATGACATCATCCGCCATAACCGCGTGCATCTCCGCGGCGTCGCCGGCCTCTGGGCCGCCCGTCGCGTGGGTGATGACGTCGAGGTCTTCGGCGACGAAGCCCAGACGAAGCAGATCGGCCGCTTCCACTTCCTGCGCGACCAGCGCCAGCGTCCGAAGGTCGCCACCTGCCGCTCGCTCGCCGACCTCGTGTCCACCGGGAAGGGCGACCATATCGGCGCCTTCGCCGTGACCGCCGGCCAGGAGGTCGAAGACTACGCGGCTTCCTTCAAACAGAAGGACCCCTATCGCCAGATCATGATTCAGGCCCTCGCCGACCGTCTCGCGGAAGGCTGCGCCGAGTGGCTGCACCGCGAGGTCCGCAAGGAGCTCTGGGGCTACGCTCCGGACGAAGCCCTCACGGTCGAAGAACTCGTCGACGAGAAATACGCGGGCCGTCGCCCGGCCGCCGGTTACCCGGCCTGTCCTGAGCACACCGAGAAGGAAGAGCTCTGGCGCCTGCTCAACGCGAACCGCCTCGGCTGCACGCTGACGGAGACCTTCGCGATGAATCCGGCCGCCTCCGTCTCGGGCCTCTACTTCGGCAATCCGCAGTCGATCTACTTCGACGTCGACAATGTCGGCCGCGACCAAGTCGAAGATTACGCCGCCCGCAAGGGCTGGACGATCGAGCAGGCCGAACGCTGGCTGCGCCCGGTGCTCGGTTACAAGACCTGACCATGGAAGCGCGCGAACGCGAGAAGCTCATCGCGGCCGTCGGCGCGGAAGATGCCGCCGCGGTCGAACGCTTCCTCGCCGGATGCGCGTTGTGTAAGCTCGTCGAGGCCGCGGATGGCGCCGACAGCGACTGGCCTGAGTGGGCACGCGCCGCCGCGGTGCTGCAGCGATGGCTCGAAGCCGCCGGTCGCGACGCCGACGCCGAGCGTAAGCTCGGCTACCTGCATTGCACCGTAGAAGCGCAGAAGGTCGTCCCCACCGCCCTCCGCCCCGCCCTGCCGCAGTCAGTCGCCCGGATGTTGAAGGATCACGGCTTCGCGGAGTGAGGTAGGGGCACGATTCATCGTGCCCTCCCATACGGAGGGCGCGGCGTAGCCACGCCCCTACCTTCGGCCACCATGCGGCGGCCGAGCGGAAACCGTATAATAGGCTGGGGATCCATTCCGTCATCGACGCAGTCATCTGTCATCGATTCAGGCATCTGTCTGGGTCTCTTTCGTGCCTCCCTTGCCAACGTGTCAACCGGCCAACTGGTCAACTAACGACGCATCTTTCTGGTCCACCGAGCCTCTGAGCCTCTGGGCCGCTTTCGCATCTAGCCCTAGCCCCAGCCCTGGCCCTATTGTCCGCCCCTACTTCTTCCCCAGCTCCGGCTCAGTCCAAGCATCTGTGCGGCCTTTGTTTTCGGCGCGGATCTTCTTCACGAGGTCGACGGGCACGGGCGAGGCTTCGTGATCCCATTCACGGCGGATATACGTCAGCACGCCGGCGATCTGTTCGTCGGTGAGGAAACCGGCGGCGGGCATGTCGTAACTGTAGCTGACGCCCTTCACCTTGATGGGACCGCGCAGGCCATGCATGACGACCTTCACGATGCGGTCCGGCTCACCGAGCACCCATTCGGATTCGGCGAGAGGCGGAGCCAGGCCTTCGAGTCCTTTGCCCGTCGGCTGATGGCAGGCGGCGCAGAGGCCGGCGAAAGTCTGGCGTCCGTTGTCGAAGAGCGCCTGCTCTTCGTTGGACAGGGCCTTGGCGGTCGGCACCATGACGCCGGGCTTGCCCGGCCAGATGACGGTGCTCTTGAACCAGGCGAGCGCCTTGATCATCGCGGCGTCCTTGCTCTTGGCGAACTTGGCGAGGGCGGCGGGCTCGGCGTCGAGTTTGATGGGGCGCTTGGCCGTGACGGTCGGGTGCGTGGCGAGCGAGCCGAGCAGCGTGAGCTGCTGGGAGCGCAGCGGAAGGCTGCCGATCACGGTGAGGGACTGGACGACGCGCGTGGGCTTGCGCTCGGCGAAGACGCAACGGAGGAGCGCGGCCGGCAAGGTCTTCGAATAGGCGGCGGGCTGCTTGAGCACCGCGGCGAAGACTTCGAGTTCACGTCCGGCGAGGCCGCTGATTAAGGCGTCCTGGATGGCGATGTGCTCGGCGGCGCGCTGGGCGAGCGCGGCGGCCGCAAGGTCGACCGTGAGGTCCTTGGCCTCGCCCATGGTCAGGGCGAGCTGTACCTGGACTTCCGGGACGGTCTCTTTCGCGGCCATTTCGGTCCAGCGGGCGAGGACCTCGGCGCGAGCCGGCCCACCGACGAGAGATTCCGAAACACGTAAGGCTGCGGCGCGAACGCGCGGGTCGGCATCGGCCAAGCCGACGGAGACGAGCGTCCAGTCGGCGACGCCGAGTCCATGCTGAGTCCAGAGGGCATGCACTCGGCCCATCGGCGAGGAGGTATCGCGGCCGAAAGCGGTGAGAGCGACGGCGAGGGACTTGTCACCGCTTTCGACGAGCAGGCGCTGAGCGGTCTCGCGGCGCCATTCGTTGCCGCTGCCGAGTTCGGCGATGAGGTCGGCCGACTTGAGCCCGGCGAGCGTCGCCAGCTTGGTCGTCTTATGTCCTTCCGGGACCACGCGCCAGAGGCGGCCGAGGTGCAGCGGGGAGATGAGGCCGCGGTCCTCGCCCTGCTTGCGCAGGTAAGACGTCAGCGAGATGCGGTGCTGGATCACGCCGTGATGCATGTCCACGAGGTAAAGGGCGCCCTCCGGGCCCGTGAGCGCATTGACCGGACGGAAACGTTCGTCCGTAGAGGCCACGAACTCCTGCTGGTCGTAGAACGCCATTCCGTTGACCAGGCCCTTGTCGGGATTGAGCACCAGGCGCTTCACGAGATTACCTGCGGGCTCGCAGATGAACGCATTACCGTAGGCGTCGGCCGGGAAGAGATCGGAGCGATAGACCCACGGACCGCAGGCGGCGGTGCATTCCTTGAGCTTGAAGTCGCGAAGCATCTCCGTGCGGTAGCCGCGGTTGATGCCAGGGTTCACGCGCGCGGGCCAGACGGTCTGCTCGACCGCGGCCTTGGTGTTGAGGCCGGTGTTACGGCCGAGATACGGGTTGCGGAGCAGATAGCTCGAATTGACCACGTCGACGCGCAGGAGGTCGCTGTTGTTATTGGAATACAGCCGGCCGTAATCGTCCTGGGCGAGGCCCCACTGGCCGCGGAAGGTGCTGTTCTCGCGGACCCACTTGCCGTCGGTGAACTTGAAGCGGGCCGTGTAGGCGCCGGCATAGAGCCAGCCGTCATGCCCCCAGAGCAGCGCGTTCGGGGCGCGCTCGGGATTGGCGAGCTGCGGGCGGGCGGGATCGACGCGCACGCCGAAGTCGGTCGCGACCTCGGTCTTTTCGTCGGCCTTGCCGTCGCCGTCGGTGTCGCGGCAGAACCAAAGGTGAGGCGGGGCGCCGACGAGAGCGCCGTCGCGGTGGAGCACCAGCGCGCGGGGCAGGATGATGTTATCGAGGAAGACCGTGCGCTTATCCATGCGCCCGTCGCCGTCGGTGTCGCTGAGCACGACCACCGAACCCTTGGCCTGGGCCTCGGTCGTGCCGTCGAAATCTTCCATGTAGCCCGTCATCTCGACGACCCAGAGGCGGCCGTCGGGGGCGAACTGCAGGACCGTCGGGTGGCGGACCAGCGGGGCCTCGGCGACGAGTTCGATGCGATAGCCCGGCGCGACCTTGAAGCTACGGAGCGCCTCTTCGGCGGACAGCGGCGGCGAAGGCGGGATCAGGTTCGCCGGCACGATCGGGACCTGCGGCTCGCCGGCCTTGTCGCCGATCTGGGCGTACAGCGGTGCGGCGGCCAGGCAAAGGGCGGCGAGGAGGTGACTGCGTCGGGGCATACGCATATGGACAATATGAATGACCCGATGTTTCCGGGTCAACCGACCCCGCCGCTTTCCCCCGCCTTTATTCGATGGTTCACGGACATATAGGCAGCCCGTCGGTGGCCCTCAGCATGGCCCCAGCATAAAGACCTCAGACCCTTCGGGTTGTTCTGGCCACATCCCCCCGCCATCTCCCACGGCTCATGCGAAAACGCCGACTCCTAAGCCTGCCCATCTTCCTGATGCTCCTCCTTGCCGCGACCAATGCGGCGCAGGCGAACCCGACGGCGCCCGCGCCTGAAGACAGCGACGGCGATGGCCTGGATGATGAACTTGAATTCCAGCTCGGCAGCGATCCCTCTCATCCCGATACCGATACGGACGGCTGGGGTGACCTGATCGAACTCATCAACGGGACGGACCCCTGTGATGCGAACGATTATCCGCAGCTCTCGGAAAGCAACGGTGCGCCCGCGCAGACGACGCGCAGCGCCCAACGTCGCGAGGCGACCAGACAATCCGCCGGCGTGACGGTGCCGGGTCGCCCTACGCCCGGCGCCGCTCCGACGGGCCATTACAGCCTGCGCTACTACCACTTGTCCGGGTTCATTCCAGACGTGGCCGCCGAACTGCAACGTTCACCGCTCTCGGCCGGAGACTACTTGCTGCTCTGGAGTCATCAGACGCTCCGCAACCCCCTGAGGTTACGGCAACATTACGTCGTCACGATCCGGCGCGGAGACGGCAAGACGATCGGCGAATGGCGGACGCCGGCCGAGGTCGAGACGCGGTGGCGCACCGCCGGCATCCCGTTCACGATCTCACCCGAAGACCAGCTCCACCCTCTCACGATCACGATCGTGCCTGTCGGCGAGGCCGGCCTGCAATACAACCTGCGAAATATCTTCGTCGTTCCCGCTGGCATCGAAGCGGACCTGGACCGCGACGGCATGATCGTCGCCGGCGAGCGCCCGCCGGCAGGCCGGACCTTGCGACATTGGGTCAACGATGATGACGACGCCGGCGACTGGCAGGAGAGGGCGGACCTGCCCGGGCTCACCGGCCATCGGCCGGATCACGCCCAGCCCGGCATCGACGGAGCTCGCGATCTCGTCGACTTCATCCCGGTCAACCTCGCCATCGGCGAGGTGGTCTGGCGGCTGCCGCCCTCGGCCGGCTACCGCTACATGCTCTGCAATGACGACCGGGCGATTCAGGTCGTGCCGACGGGCCTGACCAAGGCGACGGTCGGCGCCGTCCATCGCAACGACTCGCTCGCCGTCTTTGGGCCGACGCTGGACGGACCTTGCGCCAGCGCGGAAGTGCTGCGACCGGAAGCCGACGGGAGCATCGAGCTCCCCGCCGGCTTCTTGGATCAGATCATCTTCAAGAAGCATGGCATCGTGCTCGTGGAGGCCTCACGACCGACCTCACGTCCGTTGCGTCTCGAAATCCGCCAGGATGACCAAGTCGTCGCCCGGCTCGAACTTCCGCTCACGGTCGTTCCCGTCGAGGAGATGTATCGGCATGTCGACCTGACGCGATTGGCGCGGACCTATGCCGGGACCCCCGTCACGCCGAAGACCCGGCCCCGGCGCCAGCTCATCACCGAACCGCCCGGCCTCCCTGACATGGAGGCGGGCGCGAACTGGATCGTGATGCTGCACGGCTACAATATCTCGGCGCAGTCAGCGCGCGGTTGGCATGCCGAGACGTTCAAGCGACTCCGTGCCCTCGGGAGCAATGCGCGGTTCGTCGGCGTGACCTGGGTTGGTGACACCGGCTTGGACTACCATGAGGCCGTCTTCCAGGCGTTCCAAGCCGGCGAAGGGCTGCCTCGCGCCCTTGGTTTCGTCGACGAAGCCCGCACGACCTTGGTCGCGCATAGTCTGGGTAACATCGTGGCCTGCCAAGGCGTCCAGGCCGGCTTCACGCCCGCCCACTATTTCCTGCTCAACGCCGCCTTACCACTCGAAGCGATCGCCGGAGAGGCGGCCATCCGTCCGTATGCGGCCGACATGACGGAGGCATCCTGGCGGCCCTATCCACGACGCCTGTTCGCCGCCGAGTGGGGGAAGCTTCCTATGCAAAGCATTCAAAGGCAGGGTTACGCCTGGTCCAATTGCTTCTCTCGGATCCGTCACCTCCGTGACACCGTCAACTGCTTCTCCGCCGGCGAAGACGTGACCAACTGTCCCCCGGCGATGACTTCCGCCTCCGTCCTCGCCACGCTCTGGGCGGGGCGGGCGGTCGATTACGGCGTCTGGAAGACCCAAGAGCTGCTCAAGGGCGTGGGCTGGACCCGCTCACTCGGCGCCGCGGCGATGGAACGATCCCAAGGCGGCTGGGGATTCAACCCCGCTTGGCGCGGACGCTTCATCCCGAGCGGGCCAGACCGGACGCTCGGCGGCCGCTACGAACTCCTTGCGCCCGAAGTCGCCGTTCGCATCACGGATACCCAGCTGCTGACCCACCCCTTCTTCCGACCGTTCGAACAACGCTGGCTACACATGCCGATCATCAGCGCCAGCTCACCGCTCATCGAATCCCCCCGGGTGCGTTATGACCTGCTCGCCAGAGGCCTGCCGGCCCTGAGTCCTGCGGCTGGATCGACGCCGTTTCCGGCGATCGGTGGGGCGTCGTCGGTGACGAACTATGACCTGGAAATCCAAGGACGCCCGGTCGGAGGCGGCTGGCCCGCCGAAGGCCATCGTTCGCCGCTGACGCAGGAGCGCTGGCTCCACAGTGATTTCAAGAACGTCGCCCTACCCTGCGTCTATCCGCTTTTCATCAACATCATCAACCGTGGGGGGCTCCGATGAGACTCGGCTTCCTCTGCTCCGCGATCCTCATGGCCACGTGCGTGGCCAAGGAGTGGAAAATCGCCCTTCAAGATGAAGAGGGCCGTAGGTTGGCTGGAGCGCAGGTCGAAGCCGTGCTGACGCCACCTGACGACCCTCGGCTCTCCAGCGCGATCACCCGGACCGGCCAGACCGATGCGGACGGCGGCTTCCGTTTCATCGCGGAGGATCGGATGGTACTCGCCCGCGTGAAGGCGAAGCGGACGGGATATCACAGCGCCGACGCGGATCACCGTCATGGCTTCGGTCGAGCCGACATGGCGTCCGACATCAGGCTGACCATGCCGGCCAACGGTGAGAGGGTGGCCTTACATTATCGCGAGGTCAGCCTGTCCGGACTGCCGAATGAGACGTGGATCGGCTTCGACGCCGACGCCGTCGACACCATCGCTCCATGGGGCAAGGGCAAGGTCGCCGATTTCAATTTCCGGATCAGCAGCCGACAAGTCGGCTGGACGGAGTCGGACGCGAGTTTGGCGGCGCTCCGACGGACTCCGGAAGGCGCGCGCATGGATGAGCGCGAATGGGCGCAGACATACGGACGCTTCGAAGGCACCCTGAACCTTTCGTTCCCGCGGACCGGAGACGGCATCCTGACAACTCCCGCCTTCTGGCCTTACTGCCTATTGAAGACGCCGGCCCTGGCCCCAGAGGAAGGCTACGTAACCGAGAGAGCGCTGCCTTTCGATACCGTGGCCGCCTCCGAGCCGTCAGATGATTTCACTGGATACTACCTGAGGCTGCGCACCCTGCTCGATGCGGGAGGCCGTATCACCTCCGCCCACTACGCCAAGATCCACGGCCAGATTGTTACCGGCCCCGGGCGGGTGGCGTTCCGGTTTTATTATAATCCGCGGACCGATGACCGGCGGCTGGCTTTCGCCCCCGGACGGAACCTCGTGCGCCCAGGACCAGGGGAGCCCGTCCACCGTTTCGAAACCCAGCAGCCTTGAGAGGGGTTAAACCATTGCCCCGTCACACGTTCTGACCAATCTTAGTACCAACCCGATGATCGCCCTACCCCGCCTCGCCCTGATCGCCGCCGCCTGCTCGTCTGTCGCCGCCTTCGCCGCCCCGACGGACATCCATCCGAACGCCCAATCCGGCGACACCTACGCCCGGGCCGTCTCCGGCAATGGTGCGACCGTCGTCGGCAACGACACCAGCACCGGCGTCCTCCGGGCCTTCCAAATCGTCGGCGGCACCCGTAGCCTGCTCGACCTCGATATGAACGGGTCCTTCTCTCAGGCCGCCGCGGTTTCGGCGAACGGCTTGGTCATCGTCGGCCATACCGACATCGCCGGACTGATCTATGCCGCCATCTGGAATAACAGCGCGCTGACGACCCTCCCTCTCGGTATCTACGATGAAATGCGCGCCACCGCCGTCTCCGCGGACGGCCTGACTGTGGTGGGCTTCTCCGTGGATAATCTCGCCCGCACCGACGCGTTCTACCGTATCTCGACCAATAACGCTGTCTCCTTGGCCGCAGAGTTCGGCTCCCTCCACTCGCAAGCCACCGGCGTCTCGGGCAATGGCTCCCTCATCGTTGGCACGCTCTCCGATGACTTCTTCGGCACGCCGTTCGTGCGCCGAGGCTTCATCCATACGGTCGGCGGCAGTCACACGGTGATCAACCCCTCCGCCACCGGCCCGGCGGCCTTCAGCTCGCGCACCTTCGCGGAGATGACCGCCATCTCCTCCGACGGCAGCACCAGTATCGGCTATGCTTACTCGGTCCCCGGTCTTCCTTTAGGTGACGCCCTGGGTTTCCGCCGAGCCAGCAATGGCACGATCACCTCGCTCGGCACCCTCGGCGGCGCCTGGTCCATCCCGAACGCCATCAGCGCCAACGGCGCGGTCATCGTCGGACAGAGCGCCAACGGCAGCTCCGAAGAGGCTTTCGTCTACCAGAACGGCACCATGACCGGCCTCGGCTTTCTCACCGGCGGATCGAGCTCCAACGCGACGGGCGTCTCCGCTGACGGCTCGGTCATCGTCGGCTATGGCGACGTCACCGGCGGCGCCATCCACGCCTTCACCTACGCCAACCAGACCCTGCTCGATGCGACGGAGTGGATGCGCTCCCTGAACGGACCCGGCGGCCTGTCGGCGATGGCCAACAATCTCAGCAGCCTGCCCCTCGAAGGCGCCCACCACCGTCCGTTGATGTCCTACGACGGCATGGGCAAGCAGCGCCAATTCTGGGCCACGGGCGACTTCGGCGCTTCTTCCCGCCAGACCGATCGGCGCACGTCCTTCGGCGAAGTCGGCGCCAGCCAGACCTACGGCGAGACTCTCGTCGGCGTGGCCGTCGGCACGGCCCTCCAGACGCAGGACCTCCTCTTCGGCGGCGACGCCAAGATCACCGGCCAGACGTTCATGGCCGAAATCGACACCCGCCTCGCCGACGAGGAAAGCATCCTCTCCCTCCTCGTCCTCCGCGGCGAATGGGACGCCCAGACCGCCCGCGGCTACGTGACCGGCGGCGGTAACGATATCTCCCGCGGTCAGACCGACATGGATACGACGACCGTGCGCGTGCGCTACGACGGACCGACCCAGAAGTTCACCGGCAACTTCACCGCCGCGCCCTACGCCTCGTTCGCGCTCACCCGCGTGAACACTGACGGCTTCGCCGAGAGCGGCGGCTCCTTCCCCGCCACCTTCGACGCCCATGGCCACACCGCCAAGGAAAGCCGCCTCGGCCTGCTCACCAAGTTCGTCGCCGGCCCGAACACCACCCTTCGCCTGACCGCGGAGTGGATCCATCGCTTCGACAACGAGGGCGACGCCCTTAGCGGCGTCAACCAGACGACCTCGGGCGCCTTCTCCGTCGCTGGCCTCGCACCCACCAAGGACCAGGCCCGCTTCGGCTTCGACGTGGATCACAAGCTCTCCGCCGACACGATGCTCAGCCTCTCGATCCACGCCGCCGGCTACGGACAGGCGCATGATGTCGCCGGCTCCCTCAGCCTGCGTCGCGGGTTCTGAGCGCGACACAGCGCGTCGCGAGGGGACACGTGGGCAAGTTGACACGTGGACACGGTTGGAGGCATCAATCAAAGGGAGACCGGATGATTGGCTGGGGGCATAATACCCGCAGCACCCCTCCCGACTTCCGGTCTCCCTTTGAATTCGTGCGCCTGCCTTGGGTAGGGACGCGATGACATCGCGTCCGTTCGCCGACGCACATACGATTTCAACAAGCCTAGCTAAGCCCCGCTGGCTTCGAGTCTCCGGCCTCGAACGGATGCGATGTCATCGCATCCCTACCCTCTGGATTCTCTGGTCAACGGGGCCTCCGAGCCTTTCATGGATCGGCTGCCTCCCTGGCCAACATGTCAACAGGCCAACTCGTCAACTAACGACGCATCTTTCTGGCCAACTGGCCAACGGATCAACCGATCAACTAAGCGGAGGGCGAAAGCTTACGCTTTCGTCGCCTGACGCTTGCGGCGTCGGATCGCCGCGGCGGCGAGGGCCAGGGCGCCGAGGCCGAAGCCGTAGGTCGAAGGCTCGGGCACGGCGGTCAGCGTGATCGCGCCGGTACCCACGTTCCAATCAATCGACCAGAGCCCGGCGTTCGAGAGGGAGCCGTTCGAGTAACGGAAATCCGTGACGTCGAAACGGAACACATCGCTGATGTTCTCACCGCTGTTGAGCAAGACACCGCCGACCGTGGCGAATTGGAAGACCGTGGGCTGCGCGGCGATGCCGGGCGGGTCGAAGTTGAGCGGGTTACCGAGCGTGTTGCCGTCGCCCGCGCCGAGCAGCGAGACCAAGCGGAGGTTGATCTTGTTGTTCAGGCTGGCCTGACGCAGGTCGAGGTTGCCGGTGACGACCAGACGGTCATAGCCGGTGGTGGCGTTCGTCGCGTTCTGGACCTGCCATTCGAAGGTAGAATTGCCGGCGAGGACGAGGGAGCCGACGGTCAGCTGACCGGCGGAATTACCAGGGGCTAACGTAGCGCCGGAAGCGACGCTCGCGGTGGCGACGGAACCGGTGCCGCCGAGGGCGCCGCCCGAGGCCACGTTGACGGTGTTGGCGACCACCGCGTTGACGTCGAGTCGGCCGCCGGTGACGGTGGCGCTCGCCGTGCCGAGTCCGAGGACATGGGTCACGTCGAGCGTGCCCTGGGCGACGGTGAAGCCGCCGGCGATCGCGGTGTTGTCCGCCGCGAGGGTGAGCTTGCCCGCGCCGGTCTTCGTCACCGCGGCGCTACCGGCGCCGGCGACGGCCAGGGAGGTGGCGAAGGAAACGTCCGAGGTGGCCGCCAAGGTGACCGCCGCGCCGGCATCGAGCTGGATGCGGCTGCCGAGGTCATCGGTATTACCGGACTCGAGGCGGAGGGTCGTGCCCGTGGCGAGGTCGACGCGGCCCGCCGACGGCAGGACGCCGGCGGCGAGACCGAGGTAGCCGCCATTGACGTCGATCAGGGCGGTGCTCTTGAGCGTCTCGCCATTGGCGATGATCCAGGTGCCGACGCCGTTCTTGACGACCAAGTTGATCTTGTCGGCATCGAGCGTGCCGCCGACCGAGAGGCCGGCCCCGAAGCTGTTCGCGGCGGTGCTGGTGCCGTCGAGCGTGAGGGCGCGTGTCACCGTGCTGTTCGCGAAGGCCACCTTGGCCGCGGAAGTGAACGCCAGGGCTCCCGTGCCGGCGGCTTCCAGCGTGGCGGAGGAGGACATCGTGAAGCCGCGCCCGGAAGTCTCCCCGGCGCCGGCGTAGCCGAGCGTGATGCCGGTCGCGAAGACGAGGTTCGCCGGGGCGAGGCCCGCGGCGCCGACGGAACTGGCCGTGACGCCGTTACCGAGGCTCGAGACGACCAGCCTGCCAGCCGAGACGGTGGTGGTTCCGGTGTAGCTGTTGGCACCGGAGAGGATGACGGTACCGACGCCGAGTTTTTCGATGCCGGCGAGGGGGTGATTACCACTGATGTTTCCCGAGACGGTCAAGGTCCCGCCGACGCCGGTGATCAGGTCAAAGTTGGCGGAGATGTCTTCGCTGTTAGTGATGTTGCCCGAGTAGGTGGCGGAGATGGCCCCGCTCTGGAGCTGGATGATCTTGAAGTTACCAGACGCGGCAACGGCCATGGCATTGGCGATCGTGATGCCATTGGCCAGCTCGAGGGTGGCAGCTTGGCCGCCGAGGGTGACCGTGCCGGTGCCGAGCGCATTGTCATGACCGGCGATGACTTTCCCGCCGGTAGCGCTGATGCTGACGCCACCGGTGAAGGTGTTGGCCGTGTCGAGCAGCAAGGTCCCGGTCGTAGACTTGGTCAGCACGCCCCCGCCGTTGAGCTGGGCGAGGTTCCGGAGCGCACCGGCCTGGGCGTTGAACGTGATGAGCGCGCCCGTGGCGCCGATATTGCCGCTGGTCATATCCAGCGTGCCGCCGTCGAGGGTGATCGTGTTCGTCTCGGTGCCTAGGCCGTTGGTGTATTGGATATTTCCGCCCACGGTCAGGATACCGGTGCCCGTGATGTTGATGTTCGCCGTGGCGGCGTTGTGGGCGTCGAGCGTGGTGGCGCCCATCGTGAGGTTCGTCGAGCCAGCCAGGGTCAGCGATCCGGCGCTGATATTGAGCACGGAGAGGGCCGAGTTGACGGTCACGCCGGCGTCGAGGGCGGAATTCTGCGCCCCCATCGTGAAGGTCGTGTTCACCGTGGTGGCGCCGCCGGTGATGTTGAGGGTGGCGTCCGTGTTGCTGCCGCTGGCGAAAGCCGCGGCGACGGTGTTCACGCCCATCGTCAGGGCGTTGATGCTGACGGTGCCGCCGCTGATGTTCAGGGTCGAGATCGCGTCGCCGGTCGAATTACTGGCCGTCAGGGCGACATTGTTCGTGCTCATCGTCACCGTCCCGATGGTGCTGATGCCGCCGCCGAGGCTGACCGTGCCCGTCACGCTGCCGGAAGTGGCCGTAGTCCCCGTGCGGGCGGCGATATTCACGGTCGTCGCATCCAGCGTACCGGAGTCGAAGGAGAAGTTGCCGGTGCCCGCGGCCGAAGTGGCGGCGCTGCGACCGCCCACCGCCAAGGTGCTGAGCAACAGATTGGCGGAGTGACCCGTGAAATCGACCGTGCCCAACAAGTTCGCACCCGTTCCCCCGTTGCCGTTCTGGACGTTCATGGCCGTTCGGCCGATCCCGTCGAGGGCACGGACAAGGACCGTGCCGGTGGAGACATTGAAGTCGAGCGTGCCCGAAGCACGATTAGCGGCGCCACCGATGGTGATGGTATTGGCGTTGAGGACGTTGGTGCCGCTGCCCAGCTTGATGCGCTGGATGGCATTGCTCGTCGGATTGTCGGAGGTGATCGTGGCCGCGATGATGGTGGTGTCTGGCGCCAGGATCAGGGTCGAACCATTGGCGCTCGAACCGCCACCGCTGGAATTGGCGGCGTCTCCGACGCGCAGCGTACCGCTGCCAAGGTTAGCGTAGAAGGTGCCGAGGCCGCTCAGGTCGAGGGTCGCGGCGTTGCTGATACCCGAGGAACCACCGTTGCCTACCAGGAATCCTTGGTTGGTCGGCGCGCCGACGTCACCGACCTTGAAAGTGCCGGCGCCGGAGATGGTCAGCCTGGTCGTGGAATTGGCAGCCGAGTTATAGCCAATCGTGAAAGACCTGTCGACCTGGAGGGTCTTGCCCGCGCCGATCGTGATCGTGTTCGGGGTGACGTTGTCGGTCTGGACCAGCATCGTGCCGCCGAAACGCGCGCTGGCCGCACTGAGGTCCAACGCGAAAGCGGCGGTGCTGCCGGCGAATCCGCCGAGATTGAGCGCGTTGGTGATGCTGGTGAGAGCTTGGTCGCCCGCGATGACCAGCGTGCCTTCATTCAGTCCGGTCACTCCACCGTAGGTGTTAAGGGCGGCCAAAGTCAGCGTGCCGGCACCGTTCTTCTCGACGTTGAAAGTGTTCAAGCCGTCATCGATCACGCCGTTCACGGTCAGATTGCCGGCCGTCACGGTGACCGGGGTCGTCGCCCCCAAGGTCACGGCGCCGGCACCCATGACGAGGTCGTTGGTGCCGAGGAAATTGAAGGCTCCGTTCCAGACCTGGGCGACGTTCCCGCCGAGCGTCATCGTGCCGCCGGAAGTGTTATTGAGGATACCGCCGTCAAGGGTGAGCGTCCCGCTGCCGAGGGCGTTGGCATGACCGATGTTCAGAGTGGCGCCGGCAGCCATGGTGACGCCCCCCGAAGCACCCGAATTATTTCCATTCAGCGTCAGGTTGCCGTTGGTCAGGGCGGTGAGTCCGCCATAAGTATTGGCGCCGTTCAGGATCAGGGCTCCGGCACCCGACTTCGTCAGACCGAAGGTGGCGGCGCCGTCGCCGATGGCTCCGCCGACGGTCAGAGTCTGGGCGGAGACGGTGGCGATGACGTTGTCGCCGAGGGCGACCGCCCCCGTGCCGAGGTTCAGCGTATTGGTACCCGTGAAGGTAAAGTTACCGTTCCAATTCTGGACGTTATTGCCGGCGTTGACGATGGCGGCCGCACCCGTGTCGACGGTCGTGCCCGCACCGATGCTGAACGTACCAGTGCCGAGGGCGTTGTCGTTGCCGATGACCAGGGTGCCGGCGGCGAAGTTGATCCCGCCGGAGCCGGTGTTGCTTCCGCTGATCGTGAGCACGCCCGCGCCGGTCTTGCTGATCTGGTGGCCGATGGTCACCGCGCCGCTGACGGTCAGCGAAGAACCATTGGCGCCGCCGCCGATGACTTCCCAGGCCTGAGTCGCACCGGTCGCGAGGGGCGCGCCGATGGTGATCGCTCCCGCGTCGGCGGGCACGGAGATGCCGTTGTTGGCGGAGGCCGGAGTAAGGGTCAGGGTACCGGAAGTGCCTTGGTTGACCGCCACGGCGGTGACGCCGCTGGGGTTGGCCGTGAACTTCAGGCTGTCGGCGGTGAAGTTGCCGTCCAAGGTGGTGGTGAAGGTCGGGCCGACGGCAGACGTAGCGGAAAAGACCAGCGTGTCGGTCGCGATCGGCAGCGCCCCGAGATCCGTCGTGCCGGCGAGGTCGCTGGCCCAGTTCGTGTCGCCCGCGTTGTTCGCGCTCCACGAGCCGCCGACGACGTCGCCCTTCCAGTAGACGAGGCTCAGGAGGCTCGTCGTGAGTCGCAGGGTCTGCCCGGCGTTGATGGTGGAGAAGTTATAATTCAGGCCGGAGGGAGCGAGGCCGAGGACGTAGTCGGCGGCGTTGAGCGTGCCGGCGCTGACGGACAGGAGGTCGTAAGACCCGGCGCCAAGGGAGCCCAGGGCGTTGAAGTTCAGCGAGACCGAGGGCGTGATGGCGGCGGTGCCGGTGAGGCTGAGCACGTCGTTGACGCCGGTGGCGCCGAGATCGAAGCCGAGGGAGCTGCCGGCGGCGAGGTTGAGGCCGGTGATGGCCATGCTCGTGGCGGCGCCATCGTAAAGATTCAGCGTCGCGCCGGCGGCCACGGTGAGGGCGCCCGCGCCGGTCGCGGTGAAGCCGAGATTCAGCGCGCCCGCGTTGACGGCGACATTGCCGCCGTTGAGATGGGTCGAGCCGGTGACGACGACGGCGCCGAGGCCGGTCTTGGTCAGGTTGGCCGCCGCGGAGGTGACGATGCCTCCCGGCAGATTGAGGATACCGCTGGCGTCCGAGGCATTGAGCGTGCCGCCGGCGCTGCCGACGGTCATCACCTGATTGGCGGCCAGGTTGACGCCGCCGGCTCCGGTGTAGCTCAAGGTACCGCCGTTGAGCGTGAGGGTATTGGTCGCGGAAGCGTCGCCGAGATTGTTCGCGGCGGAGAAAGCCAGCGTGCCACCGGTGACATTCGTGACGCCACTGTAGGTGTTGGCCCGGGAAAGCGTCACGATGTCGCCCGTGGATTTGTTCAAGCCGACCGCGCCGGCGAGGATCGCGGTGACCGAGCCATCGCGCAGGTCATAGGCGGCGGTGGAGGTCAGCACGCCGGTGGAGCTGGTGATGACGCCACCCTGGAGCGAGACAGTGGCCACGGTGTCATTGAAGGTCGCGATATCGAGCGTCCCGCCCGCGACGGTCACATCGCCGGCGTTCGCGAGGACGTTGCTGGCGCCGAGCGCGAGGGTGCCGAGGTAGACGGTGGTGCCCCCGGCGTAGGTATTGGCTCCGGAAAGCGTGAGCGTGCCTGCCCCGGCCTTGGTGAGTCCGCCCGAAACATTGCCGGCGTTGAAAGTGATCGCGCCCAGCGTGGCCTGGGTGCCGTAGACGCTCGCGTTGTCCACGAAGCTCACCGTCAGCGTGTCCGTGCCGAGATACCCCGTGCCCGGATTGGTGATGGTGAGACTGCCGATCTTGAAGGTGCCGTTACCGCTGCCATCGTCGACCATGTTGGCCATCGCCGTGGCGCCGGAGCCCGTGCCTCCGGTGATGCGGACGCCGGGGGCGCCGATATAGCCGGTCCCTTCGGCGCTCACCGCGATGCTTTGCACGCCCAGCCCAGCCGGCGCCTGCAAGGGCGAAGGGATGGTCGAATTCAGACCGTTGGTATCGACCGTCAGCCCGCCGGCGTAGACGAACGCCCCGCTGTTCGCGGTCAGGGTGGCGTTGGTGTTATTGATGTTGATCAGGTTCGCGGTGGCCTGGTTGGTGACGATCGTGCCGCCGTTGAGGTTGAGTTGGACGAAGTTGTTCGTGGCGCCCGAAGTCGTGCCGTTCGTGATGCCGCCCAAGGCCGAGCGGATAGTGCCGCCCGTCAGCAGGTTGAGCGTGTTGGTCATGTTATCCCGGGCAGTGGTATCTCCGCGATTGAGGGAAATCGTGGAGCCCGTCGCCGCGACGAAGACCGCGCTGCCGCGAACATTCACGACGGAGGTGGACCCGGCATTGTCGACTCCCATGGCGAAGTTGGTACCGGAGTTGTAGACCCCGCCTGCGAGGTCCAGAAGCGAGGTGCCGGTGCCGTGGCCGATCGTGGTCCAAGTGCCGATGTTGACCGTGCCGCCCGTCTGTCGGAAGATACCCGATCCGGAGGTGCCGGGAGTCGAAAGGGTCAGACGATTCATGCTCACCGTGCCCCCGCTGATCTCATAATAACCGAAGGCCGTATTGGCGTTACCCAGTCCGAAGACACCGTTCGCGTCCGCCGTGGTCAGCACCACGGTCCCGCCGGTCTGGTAACCCGCGCCCGCCGCCGCCGTGGCATTGGAACCAAAGTCCATGTCGACGGTGGTGATCGCAGCACCGGAGCCGATCAGGAGCATGCCGCGCGTGTTGGCGGCGGAACCCGTCGTGAACTGTCCGGCGGACATCGTGGTCGTGCCGGTGACCATCGAGAGCCGGCCGCCGTTCACCGTGAAATTACCCGTATTGGTGTTCGTGCCGCTGAGGGTCAGCATACCGTTGCCGGTCTTGGCCAGAGCGAGCCCGAACGAACCGCCGTTCTGCAACGTACCGCTGAAAGTCGTGCTGCTATTATCTCCGCCGACAGTGAGCGTCCTGGCGTTGGCCGTGCCCCCGTTCTCCACCGTGCCGGCGCCGGCCAAAGAACCGATGGCGGCGTCGAAATTGTTCAGGCGCAGGGTACCGGCGGACTGGATGACATGGGCGGAGGCGTTGCTGAAGCCCTGGGCGATGCCGGCCTGCAGGACGCCGTCGACGACGGTGGTCGTGCCGGAATAGGAGCTACCCGTGCCCGCGAGGGTCAGGATGCCCGCGCCATTCTTTTCCAGACTGAACGCGCCGGTGATGGCGCCGCTCACGGTGAGGGCGGAGCCGTTGGCTCCGCCGCCGACGACGTTCCAGCGCTGATTCGCCCCGAGCGCGATGGGCGCGCTGATGGTGATGGCGCCCGCGTTCGCGGCCACGTCGATGCCATCGGTCGCCGCCGTGGGTGTGAGGGTCAGGGAGCCCGGAGAGATCACGCCCGGGGCGATGCTCACCGAAGTGACTCCGCTGGGATTGGCAGTGAACTCCAAGTCCTTGAGGCTGAAGTTGCCGTTAAGCGAGGTGGTGATCGCCGGACCTCCGGCGCCGTTGGCGCTGAAGATGACCCGATCGTTCACGCCGGGCAGACCGTTGGCGTTGGTGCCGGTCAGGTCGGTGGCGAAATTACCCGCGAACCCGCTGTTCCCCGACCAGTTCCCGTCGCCCAAGGCGTTGGACCAATAAAGGTCGGACGTGAAGGCCGCGACGCTGAGTCGGACGAAGGTGTCGGTGGCGGTCAGCGTCCGGGCACCGCCGGTCACGCTGAGGCTGCCGATGGCGTAAGTGGCGCCGCCGGAGGTCAGGCCGCTGGCGGCGGTGAGCAGATCATAATCACCGATACCGGAGCCACTGAGTCCGGTCAGGTTCAGGACGACCTCGCCGTTCACCGACGCGGCGGCGGTCGAGCTGATACGATCGTAGGCGATGAGGGAGCCGAGCTCGAGGCCGAGCACGGTGCTGCCGGTGCCGGTCGCGCCCAGCGTCAGGATACCCGAGCCGAGGTTGACGGCTTGTCCGGCGGTGTTGGCCAGATTAAGGGTGGCGCCACGCGCCACGGTGATAGCCGAGGTGGCGAGGGCGGCGGCGGACGAGCCGGCGAGATTCAACGTGCCGCCGTTCACGACGGTAGGTCCCGCATAGCTCAGCGTCGCGCCCGTGAGCGTCAGGCTGCCGACGCCGGTCTTCGTGAGACCGAGATTATTCTGGTTCGCCCCCGCGCCGCCGACGTTGCCGGCGTAGGTGCTGGTCGTCGACTGATCGACGGTGAGGACGGAGACTGCGGCGTCGCCGCCCAAGATCGAGCTGGCGCTCGCGCCGCTGAGCTGGCTCACCGTCTGGTTCACAGCGCCGGTGCCGACGCCGAGCGCCAACACGGCGTTATTGGTCAAGGCCAGTTCGCCGCTGCCGATGGCTCCGGAGGCGCCGAGCGCGAGGGCGCCTGCCCTGACGTTGGTCCCGCCCGTGAGCGTGCTGGCCGCATTGAGCGTGAGCATGCCGAGGCCGTCCTTGGTCATCGTGCCGGCGCCAGAACCGAGCGCGCTGGCGAAGGCGACATTGTTGCCGTTCGTGTCGAAGGTGGCGCCGCCAGCGAGAATGCTGAGGGTGCGCGTGGACGCATCGAAGGCGCCGCCGAACCTCAAGGTGCCGCCCGCGAAGACGAGCCCACCCGTGGTCCCGCCGATCTTGTCGAGGGCGTCGATCTGCAGGACGCCTTCGTTGATCGTGGTCTTCCTGGTACCACCGCCAGCCGTGTTGGCGACGGAAAGAACCAGGTTACCACGGCCGGACTTGGTGATATCGGCGGTCGAGACAAGCGGAGAGCCGAGGGTCGCGGTGACGAATCCGCCGCCGACGGCGGAGGTCGGATTCTGGACAAAGACGACGTACTCATTCGTCGAGCCGACGGTGATGCCACCATCGAAGCCGCCCAGCGAAAGACCCATGGCAGGGTCTCCGGTCGTTGCCCCGGTGGCCGTGAACAGCAATGCTCCGGACGTGATCGCCAACGTCTGGCCGGCGCCGGCCCCCGTGATATCAAGGCTGCCAGCCGCCGTATTGGAATTATTAACGACGAGCGCGTTAATCGTGGTGCCGACCACTCCGGTCAGGCTGGAGCCAAGGGATTCGCGGATGTTATCGGTCGCCCCGGCCTTCGTGGCGAAAGTGTTATACTCCGTGGTGAGACTCAGGGGCCTCAACCCGGAGATGGCGGAAGAGTAAGTCGCCAAGGAGTTACCCATGTTGGCATCGCCCGGATTGGTGTCCGCCGTCTCGCCGATCGCCCAAGGCAGGATGGAGATCGTCTTGGTGTCGACCGCGCCGCCACCTCCGATGAGGGTGGCGATGAAGGCGGTCTCCTGAGCGGAAGTCGCGACGATACGGAAGAAGTTTCGGCCGGCGACGTTGGTAGCCGAATTGAGCAACCTGCCCCGAAAGGCCAGGGTCGCCGACTGGCTCCGGACGAAGTCGCTAGCCGTAAAGCCTGCCACCGCCGAAGTTCCGCCGCTGGCTGTCGCGTAGAGATAACTGGCGCCGGACCCGAAGTTCAGCGCGCCGATCGTCTCGCTGGTGCCGGCGTTCTGGTCCGTACGGATGGCAAGACCGGTGGGGAAGGTCTGTCCGCTCCAAGAGCCGTCTGCCGAATGCAGCGTGACCGGAGAAGCGTCCGGGATGCGGGCGCCGGACCGGGTAGATCCGTTGTTATCAAGCAACAGCGACGCCCGCGTCACGATGAACGCCGAGGCACCCAAGGCGCCGTTGCCGCTCAGGTGGAGCATGCCGCCGTTGATAACCACGGACCCAAGGAAGGTGGCCGTGGTGTTCTGGTTATAATTCAGGTTGCCGACGCTGCCGGCGTTCAGGACAAACGAGCTTCCGACGGCGCCCGTCAAAAATGAAGTCAGGTTTTGACCGACGGTCTGATTGATCCTGAGAGTATTGGCATTCAGTCGAACATAAGACTCGCCACCCACGGCGGTGTTGCCGCCGAGGATTCCCCCGATGGTCTCATTCGCAAGCAGTTCGAAGACGCTGGAGCGGGTGTTGCTGATATTGACCAGCGAGTTATCGCCGATGGCGTTGCCGCCATCCACCTGCAGCGTGCCAGCAGCCAGGCGGGTCACGCCGGTGAAGTCGTTGACGCCGGTTAGCCTGAGGATGCCGTTACCGGTCTTCGTGAGGGCGTGCGCGCCACCGATGGCGGAGGACACGACGAGCGGGCGGGACGGCGTGGTGACATCCGTGGTGAAGATCAGTTCGTTGCTGGCACCGGAAACGAGGCGGCCTCCGGCGAGGGTCGGAGAAACGGTAGCGCCGCTGGCGGCGGAGGTCTGCAGGATGCCCCCGGAAGCAATCGTGAGGACCCGGCCATCGGCGAGGGTGACGGCGGAATCAGCGGCCGAATTGAAACGCAGCGAGCTGATGCTGAGATTCTGCGCGAGCGTGCCGGCATACCCCGAGGCGCCGTCGGTGACGTGGTCGCCCAGGGCCCAGGTGGTGACATCCGACTTGTTCGCGGAGGTGACGAGCACGACGCCACCGGAACCGTCGTTGGCGGCGAAGTTGGTGACCCCCGAGACATTAGTGGCGGTGGCCCAGCCACCGAGGATGCCGTTGAGGTTGGCGGAGGCGGTCCGGAAGCCGTTCGTGGAATCTTGGGTTCCGACGGGGAGATTGAAGCGGACCGTGCCGGCGGAGGCGGCGCGGGTGAACGCGCCCAGCGTGAAGACGATCTTCTGGGATCCTCCCGGCGTGAGCCGCAACGTGCTGAAGCCGCCGCTGGCGAGGTTCGTGCTGGCCACCGCCTGCGCGGTGTCCGCGGAGGCGTTGCCGAGCAGGATGAGGTTGCCCCCGCCGTTCAGCGCCAAGGCTCCTGCGGCGTTGAGCTTGGAAGTATTCAGGGTCGAGTAATCCAAGAAGAGACCCCCGGCCGTCAGGGTGGTGTTTCCCGTATAAGTATTGGTGCCGGCGAAGAGCAGATTGCCAAAGCCCGACTTCACCGGACCGAAGGCTCCCACGGAGGAGATCGGCGCCGAGACGACGAGCTCGGCAAGGGTGGCATCCACGAACGAACTATCACCGATATTGAAGGTACGGTCGGCGGTGAAAGCCAACTGGCCGGTGCCCGCAGCCGAGATGAATGCCTGCGGATTGCCCGTGGCGACGCCCGTGCCGTTGAAGGTGATATTGGTGGCGCCGATCGTCAGCGTGGCGCCGTTCTCGATAAGGACCGAGGCGTTGGATAAGACGTTCGCGGCGGTTCCGTAGAAGCTGAGCGCCGTCGTGCCTCCGGAATTGGCCCCGAGGGTCTGGGACGTGTTCGCGGCGATCTGCAGCTGAGCGACGCCCGAGGCGACGTTGCCGATGGTCACCGCGGCGTTGGTCGCCAAGGCGTTGGTCGCCGCAATGCGCAGGACGCCGGACTGCAGGTCCGTCGTGCCCGTCCAGGCGCTCGTGCCCGACAGCGTCAAGATGCCCGTGCCGACCTTGCGGATGACATTGCCCGTCACGCCACCGGCCGCGAAGGAGCCGGAGAAAGTCGTCGAGATGTTGCTTGCGCCGATGATCAAGGTCTTGGCCGTGGCGCCGCTGTTAAGGACGGTGCCAGCCCCCGCAAGCGCACCGATGGTCGAGGTACGGCTGGAGGTCGTCTCGAAGATATCCAACGTGCCGCTCGCGCCGATGGTCACAGGGCTTGTGCTGCTGCTCACGTTCACGTTGGCCGCTCCGCGCAAAGTGCCTGCGTTGATGAAAAGAGGGCCCGTGAACGTGGAGCTGGCACCGATGATGAGAGTGCCGGGGCCGGCCTTGGTGTACCCCCCCGCCCCGCTGATGGCGCCGGCCAAGGTCAGTTCGGTGGTGGCGCCGGTGACCTCGATGGTCGCGTTGCCGCCGGTGAGGGCGAAAGTATGTGCGGCGGTCCCGGTGGCCGCTATGGTCGCGGTCGCCCCGGTGTAACTCAGCGTAGCGCCGTCGCGAATGGTGACGGCGTTCACCGCCGCGGCATTTCCAAGCTGGTTGTTGTTGCTGAACTGAAGCGTCCCACCATTCACGAAAACGGCCCCGGTGAAGGTCTTGGCGCCGGCGAGCACCAAGGTTCCGGTGCCGGCCTTGACGAGGTTGGTCACGGCGGCGGCCACGGCGCCGTTGTCGGCGATGCCGGCGTTGACGGTCACCGCTCCGGTCGAGTACTGATGAAAAATCACGTCCCCCGCCGCGCTGAGATGCGATGACCGGAGGACACCCGTGGAGCCGTTGATGTTCCACCCGTCGGTGCCATCGATCAGGATGGCGCCCGGCGCGGCGGTGAGCCCGCCGCCGAGCGTCAGGTTGAAGGCGGCGAGGTCCAAGGTCTGCGTGCCGGCGCCCGAGGAACTGAGTTTCAGCGACCGGATGGTGGCGGCCGCGGTATTTTGCGCCTGCGAGGCGGCGAGGCTCGCGTTCGTGGTGCTATCGCCTCCGCCGGCGATGGGGAGCGCGGTGTAACCGGTGAACGCGACGGTGTCGGTGTTGGCGCCGGTGTTGGTCGCCCAATGAAAGCTGTTCGCCGTGCCGTCGTTGAAGACGAGCCGGTTGTTCAGGCCGGCGGCATACGTCGTGCCCATCTGGAAGGACGTGCTCGCCGAAGGATCGACGACCAGGAGGGTGGCGCCGTTGGCGGTAGCCGTCACCGCACCCGTGCGCAGGACGGTGCCCGCGACGTCTCCGGCGACCAAAGTGATGGTGCCGCCGGTCGAACCGACCGTCAGCGCGCCCAGCAGCTGGTTGGCGGCGAGGCCAGCCTTGCCCTTCATGGTGAAGTTGCCGCCCGTGATCTGCAAGGGGGTGGTGGCGAGCAGAGAGGTGAGCAGGCCGGCGTTGGCGAAATCGAGGACCAGCCCGCCTCCGTTGATGATAGTGTTGCCGGCGTAAGTGCTCGCAGCCGAGGGCACGAGGGTCAGGCTACCCGCGCCGACCTTGGTGAGTGCGATGTTCGCGGCCGTGGTGGAAGTAATCGTACCCGAGAAATTCGTGGACGTGTCATCTCGACCGATGGTGATGATTCGGGCGGTGGCCGTGGTGTTAGTCACATTACCCGCCCCCGTGATCGACCCCCAAGTCGGACTGCCCTTGACCTCCAAGATCGCGCCCGCGTCGATGGTGATCGCCGAACGGATTGGGATATCCGACCCGCCGTTCATGATCAGGCGACCCGCCTTGATCCATGTCGTGCCCGCATAGGTCGAGGACCCGTTCGTCTGCATGATGCCCGCACCCTCCTTGATGAAGCCACCCGCCGTGGAAATGACTCCGGTGATGATGGAGCCCGCGGCCACCGCACCGGCTCCCGTGATCGTGATGTCCGAAATCAACGACCGCATGGCTCCCGTGATGGTAAGGGTGCCGCCGCCGGCGTTGTTGGAAATGGTGAGCGCGTCGTTGAACCGGATCTCGGCGGAGATCGTTTCCAGGCTGGGGGAGCCGCTCAGCTTGTTGATGGAAACGGTGCCGTCCGTGTCATCCAAGACCAAGAGACCGTTCGTGCCTCCGGCCAACGTGTAACCGGCAAGCGACGCGGGCGCCGTCGCCCCGAAATTCAATTCGCCGACGGTGATGACGGCGTTGAGGTTCACCGTCTGCGCACCGGCGAGGGCGCCGCTCAAGTTGGCGATATCCCCGACGGCGTTGGGAGACTCAACCCCACCCCAGTTGGCCAAGTCGGTCCAGTTGTAAGTACCGACGGCCGTCTGGCTCCAAGTGAGGTTCGCGGCCTGGGCCTGAGGCGACGTGGTGACGCCGACCGAAAGAAGGGCGGCGGCCACCATGAGGGAGGCACGAGACAAGGCAGGATTAGATGCAGGTAGGCGGGAAAAAAGAGACATCCGGGAGAGGGGTAAGACGGCGTAAAACCCAGGCATGCCTGGCGAAGACCAGGGATGCCTGATGGGTAGAATTGGGGGGTATTCCCTACACTAAGCGGTGACCCTATTTCACAATATAAAAGCACCCTTTTATGACGAAACGGCCCTAAACGAGCGATATGCGCTATTTATCTCCGATAAACTTTAAAAGAAACTGCTAATCAATTATTTATATAATAAACCCCACCCTCCTCGCCTTAGCCGTGCAATGGCCAGTACTCGGCGACTGGAATCTGGCCCCAAGGTAGGCGGATGCGATGTCATCGCATCCCTACCCGATCCCGCCACCTGCCACCCGTCACCTGAGGTAGTCATATGCCCGCAGCATTCTATCCGGTCTCCCTTTGTAATCGTGCATCGGCCTTGGGTAGGGACGCGATGACATCGCGTCCGCCGTTCGCCGCAGGGCGAACCCTGGGTAGGGGCACGATTCATCGTGCCCTCCTGATCGAAAGGGCGCGGCGTAGCCACGCCCCTACCCTTCGTCCACCATTCGGCGGACGAACTAGGTCGTGACGCGGTCCCGACCCTACCCATGTCAGGTTGAAGCGGTTAGCGGTTGGCGGTTAGCGGTTGGATCGGCTGCCTCCCTGGCCAACATGTCAACAGGCCAACTCGTCAACTAACGACGCATCTTTCTGGCCCACTGGCCAACGGATCAACCGATCAACTAAGCGGAGGGCGAAAGCTTACGCTTTCGTCGCCTGACGCTTGCGTCGACGGATCGCCGCGGCGGCGAGGGCCAGGGCGCCGAGGCCGAAGCCGTAGGTCGAAGGCTCGGGCACGGCGGTCAGCGTGACAATGCCGGCGTTGTAATCGATCGACCAGAGACCGGCATTGGAGGTGCTGCCGTCGGAGTAAGTGAACTGCGAGAGGTCGAACGTGAAGACGTCGCTGATGTTCGTCGTACCGGCGTTGAGTTGGAGGCCGCCCACGGTGCCGAAGGCGAAGGTCTTGATGGTGGACGCGCCGCCGGGCGGATCGAAGTTGAGCGGGTTGCCCGACTGGTTGCCGTTGCCGCTGCCGAGACGAGAGAAGATACGGAAATTCACCTTCTGACCCGGGGCTACGCCGCTGAGGTCGAGGCTTCCGGAAAGCACGATCTTATCGAAACCATTGCTCTGGTCGTTAGCGTCCTGGACTTCCCAATCGAAGGTGGAGCCAGGGCCGAGGACGAGGGTCGTCGCATAGAGCGTACCCGGAGAGTTGCCCGGGGCCAGGAAGGCGCCGGTGCCGACGTTGGCGATGCCCACGGTGCCCGTGCCGCCGAGCTTGGAGCCCGTGGCCAGGCTGACGTTGCCGACGGTGCCGCCAGTACCGACCGAAAGAAGGCCGGAGTTGGCCGGGAGCGAGAAGTTGAACGAGGAGGCGTCGACGCTGGCGGCGATCGTGAGCGTGCCCGCGCCCTGCTTTTCGAAGTTTGCGGACGTACCGGAGCCGGTCTTGGCCGGCGCGGTGCTGAACACGACGTTGTTGCTACCGAGGTCGAGCTTCGCGGTCGTGCCCGCGGCGATCTCGAGTTTGACCCCAGTCGTGTTGCCAGCTTCCCAGCGGACCGTGGCGTTATTGGCGACGGCGAGGGTGGCACCGGAAGGCAAGGAGGCGTTCTCGAGGCCGATCGTGGAGCCGGCGCCTGCGTCGATGCGGATGTCGCCCTTGAAGCGATTCGCGCCCGTGCCGATCACCCAGACCCCGGTGCCGTCGATGGCGAGGGTCGCCAGCGGGTTGCCGCTCGCCAAGGTCGGAGCGAAGCGATTGGTGCCGGTATTGCTGGCCGAGAGCGTGAGGCCCGGAGTATCGCCGGTCGTGGCGAGGTTGGAAGTAGAGGTAAACTCCAGCGTGCCCGTGCCCGTCGCCGCGATGCCAGCGGTGCCGCCGATTGTGAAGCTGCGCGCCGTGCTGGTGTTGATCGAGCCGTTGAACTCGAGCTTGGCGCCGGAGCCAAGGGTCAGGTTGGAAGGTACGCTGAGATCGCTAGCGCCAAGCGAGCTGCTCGTGTCGGAAAGGAACGCCGCCTTGATGACCGCGCCGGCGGTGTTGGCGGTGACGGCTCCGGTGAAGAAATGAGGCGTCGTCAGCGAAAGCTCGCCGCTGCCGGCCTTGGCGAGGCCGGTGTCACCGGTGAGGACAGTGTTGATCGAGTTAGTACCCGACAGCGCGGCCACGACTGCGGGGCTAGCGGCGGTCGGACCGTTCTCGATCGTGCCGCCGGATGCCACGGTGATGGCGTTCGTGATACCGATATTATTGAGGTCGAGGATCGCGCCGGAGGCGACCGTGATGGCGCCGGTGCCGAGGGAGGTCGTGCTCTGGATGATCAGTTCGCCGAGGCTGATCGTAGTGGCGCCGCTGAACGAAGTGTTGGGGCCTGCGAGGGTGAGGACGCCGCTGGTGGCCTTGATCAGCGACCCGCTGCCGGTGAGGCTGCCGGCGAAGGTGCCGTCATTGACCGTCAGCGCGGTCGAAGCGGCGAGGTTGATCGTACCCGCCGAGAGCGTGCCGACGCTGGCAGCGGCTCCGTTAAGGTTAAATGTGCCATCCGTCAGCGTGCCGACGGAGCCGGTGGCGCCGTTGAGGGTCAACGTGCCGGTGGTGACGGTGGTGATCGCGCCGTGGCCGCCCACGATGAGCGTGCCGCCGTTCAAGGTCGTCACGGTGGCGGCGCCCGTGGTCGTGCTGGTGCCGCCGGTGACGGAGGTCGAGGTGAGCGAACCGATGCTGTTGGTGCCCGCGGTGATCACGCCGTTGAGCGCGCCGCTGACGGTCACCGAGCTGCCGACGTCGCCGGTCATGGAACCCGCGGTGACATTGCCGGCGGTGACATTGCCCGTGAGCAGGCCGGTGACCGTGACGGCGCCGCCGGTGATGTCGCCGGTGAGCGAGCCGGCGGTGACCGTGCCGGCCGAGACGCCGCCCGTAAGCAGGTTCGTGACGGTCACGTTGCCGCC
>Ga0208597_1000078_pt1 | contig 34290 bp, 32 predicted proteins | sample LakMenEpi05May12_FD_150673 | JGI IMG/M metagenome (GOLD analysis project Ga0208597, IMG submission 150673) | Freshwater microbial communities from Lake Mendota, WI - 05MAY2012 deep hole epilimnion (SPAdes) | ecosystem: Environmental > Aquatic > Freshwater > Lake > Epilimnion/Euphotic zone ...
TGAGGGGATAATTACTGAAGTAAAGATTGCCATGAAAGGCAACAATGCAACTTCGTTGCAAGATGCGATGCAAGATTCTTCGAAAGATGCTTCGCAAGATACCTTCGGTAAGATTGGAATAATACAGGAAGTTCCTTCGGCTGTTGAGGAAAAATATTTGGAATTGGTGCGAGGCCTTACCTTATCTGAAGAGGCGGTGAAGCAAGAGAAAGACATATCCATTGTGTATACTTCTATACATGGGTCGGGGATAACGTTGGTGCCGAAGACCTTGGCGGCGTTAGGATTTTCGAATGTGAGTGTGGTGGAAGAGCAGGCGGTGCCGGATGGAAATTTTCCAACGGTGGAGTCTCCGAATCCGGAAGAGAAGTCTGCTATGAAAATGGCGCTGGAGCTGGGAGAGAAGGTGAATGCGGAATTGGTATTGGGAACAGATCCGGATACCGATCGTGTGGGATTGGCGGTGAGAAACGATCAGAATGAATTGGTGCTCATCAATGGAAATCAAGCAGGAAGCTTGTTGGTGTATTACCGTTTATTGGTGGGAAAGGAAAAAGGAAAACTACCTGAACATCCGTTTATAGGAAAGACCATTGTTACTACTGAATTGATTGCCCGCATTGCGGAGTCGTTTGGAGTTCCTTGTTACGACACGCTAACGGGATTCAAGTTTATAGCGGGACTTATTAAAGAAAAAGAAGGGAAGGAAAATTTCGTAGCGGGTGGAGAAGAGAGCTACGGTTATTTGGTGAGTGATTTTGTGCGCGACAAGGATGCGGCTTTGTCGGCAGTTCAGTTCGCAGAGATTGCGGCTTACGCGAAGAGTAAAGGAACATCGATGTGGGGAATATTGAAAGACCTTTACTTACAACACGGTGTGTTCCAAGAAGAATTGGTAAGTATTACGTTGAAGGGAATAGACGGTGTTGCGCAAATTCAAAGTATGATGTCGCGTCTTCGCACCACACCTCCGCAAACCCTTGGCGGAGTTGCACTGGCAGAATTGCATGATGTGAAAGCAGGCACCTGCAAAAACATGATTACCGCAGAAACGACCGCACTCCCCTATCCAAGTTCAGACGTCTTACAATTCATCTTAACCGACGGCAGCAAGATCAGCGCTCGTCCGAGTGGGACGGAACCGAAGATTAAGTTTTACTTCTCCCTTAGAAAGGTAGTATCTTCTGCTTCTGAGATTTCTGAAGCGCAATTTGAGCTTTTGCAGAGAATTGAGCTAATTAAAAACGAAATGCTAAATGCGGGGTAAATTCACTTCGTGAGTAAGTTGAAGTAAATGGCTTCACCGTAAGTCAGACCGTATTCAATTAGAGCCGCAGGCTATTTACTTTAATTTACTGCGAAGCAATTTACTTTAAATAGGGGTAAATTGAAGTAGATGGTTTCACCGTAAGTCAGATTGTATTCCCCTACAGCCACAGGCTATTTACTTCAACTTACCCACGAAGTGGACTTAAAATAATTGTTGCGGCTTTTAGCCTGATTAATCTTACTTCACACGTTTTTTCTTCTGGCTAATCAAGGTTCTTGCAATTTGATTTCTTAAATCTGTGCAAGCCAAATCAAGTAATTCGAATTGTTTCGCACTCAAGTAATCTGACTTGTGCAACAGTCTGAGCCAATATTGCGTTTCGTAAGTTTCTTTAAATGAAATATGAAGTTTATGGATGTAATCTCGAGTAGATTCGGCTCCGCGAGCTTCATTCAAATTTGCTCCAATCGATGTTCCGCTTCTTAGAATTTGTTTGGAGAGGATATACTCCTTGGCATTAGTCTGTAAATGCTTGAATAGCTTAATTATCCTTAGTGCGAATTCTTCACTTTTATCGTACATGTTTTTTCTCAAATCTCAATTAATGATTGATAATTGAAAAAATACTGTTATGCTAAAATCATATAAAAAATATTCCATTCAACACAGAAGCTTTGAATTTCCTGCATTCTAAATATGCTTGTAATACATATAACTTACCGCGAAGCGATATACATCAATTTACTGCGAAGCAATTTATCCTCCTTCAAATAAGTCCACTTGCGTGGGTAAATTGAAGTAAATAGCATGCGGCTGTAATTAAGTACAATCCAACTTACGGCGAAGCCACTTACTTTAACTTACTGCGAAGCAATTTATATTATATCGATAAGTCCCTGCGGGGTATACTAAAGTAAATAGCCTGCGGCTTTAATAGAGCAGTCGAGCTTACGGCGAAGCCACTTACTTTAACTTACACCTGAAAGGTATTTATTTTAAGAGCCCTAGAAGATAGCTCCCATACCCACTCTTCACAAGTGGCTTTGCTAAATCAATCAATTGCTCTTTCGAAATGTATCCCATCCGATAAGCGATTTCTTCAATACACGAAATCTTTTGTCCTTGACGTTCTTCCATGACTTGTACGAATTGTCCCGCTTGCATCAACGAAGCAAAAGTACCAGTATCTAACCAAGCAGTACCTCTGTTGAAGACGCTTACTGCTAATTGTCCGCGTTTCAAATATTCTTGATTCACATCGGTAATTTCGTATTCTCCACGCGCAGAAGGTTTTAGATTCTTTGCTATTTCAACTACTGAATTGTCGTAGAAATACAATCCAGGAACGGCGAAATTACTCTTTGGTTGTGACGGTTTTTCTTCAATGGAAATAACCTTTCCTTCCGAATCAAATTCTACCACCCCGTATCGTTCAGGATCGTTGACGTGATAGGCAAATACTTTTCCGCCTTCCACTGCTGTGCTTGCTTGCAACAATTTGCTGAGGCCACTTGCGTAAAAAATATTGTCGCCCAAGATTAAAGCAACTTTTTCTTTGCCAATAAATTCTTCTCCGACTACAAAGGCTTGAGCCAGCCCGTTGGGTTCTTGTTGCTCAGCGTATTCGAAGGTGCAGCCCAATTGAGAGCCGTCTCCTAATAATTTACTGAATCCAGGTAAATCATGCGGAGTAGAAATAATCAAAATCTCACGAATGCCCGCTAACATTAATACCGAAAGCGGATAGTAAATCATGGGTTTATCATAAACAGGCATGAGCTGCTTACTTACAGCCAGGGTTAACGGATGCAATCGCGTTCCTGAACCACCGGCGAGAATTATTCCTTTCATGCTATTAACGATTAAGGTATTGATTGTTGTAATAAGTCTGATATGCACCCGAAGTTACATTGTTCAACCACTCGCTGTTGTTCAAATACCAGTCGACTGTTTTTTCAATGCCCTCTTCAAATTGCAAGGAAGGTTTCCAACCCAATTCATTCATGATCTTGGTTGAATCGATGGCATAACGCAAATCATGTCCAGCACGATCGGTAACAAATTGAATGAGCTTTTCCGATTCGCCTTCCGAGCGATTTAATTTCTGATCTAAAATCTTACACAGCAACTTCACCACATCTATGTTTTTCCATTTGTTGAATCCGCCTATGTTGTAAGTCTCTCCAATTTTTCCTTCGTGAAAAACTTTGTCAATGGCTTTGGCGTGATCTTCCACGTACAACCAATCACGCACGTTCTCTCCTTTGCCGTATACAGGAAGGGGTTTGTTGTGAATGATGTTGTGAATGATGAGTGGGATTAATTTTTCTGGAAAGTGATTCGGACCGTAATTGTTCGAGCAATTGCTTACTACAATTGGAAGACCATAGGTGTTTCCGTAAGCACGAACAAAATGATCGGAGGCCGCTTTGGAAGCGGAATACGGCGAACGCGGGTCGTATGAAGTTTCTTCGGTGAAGAAGTCTTCAGGGTTTTGCAACTCTCCGTAAACCTCATCGGTAGAAACGTGGTAAAAGCGTTTCCCTTGGAAGTTGTCTTTCCAATGTGCAACGGCAGCGTTCAACAACGTAACCGTTCCTACCACATTCGTTTCCACGAACTCCATGGGATTCGTAATGCTGCGGTCTACATGCGACTCTGCTGCAAGATGAATTACACCTTCGAAATTGTATTTCTCAAATAAAGATTGTAAAAAAGCTGCGTCTGCTATATCACCTTTCTCAAATGCGTAATTCGAAAGATGCTCCACATCTTTCAGATTCTCTAAGTTACCTGCATAAGTAAGCTTATCGAGATTTACGACTTTAACGTCGGCACGCGTCTTCAAAAAATGGCGAACAACGTGCGAGCCAATGAATCCGGCACCGCCGGTGACGAGGATAGTCATTCTTTTTGTTTAAACTGCATTTTTGTCTCCCGCAATCATGTTTTGTATGGTCATAAAGATAATGCGAATATCAAGAAAGAAAGACCAGTTCTCTAGGTACCAAATATCTGCGTCCACACGTTTTTTCATCTCAATAACTTCAGCAGTCTCACCCCTTAGACCTGTTACCTGTGCCCATCCTGTTATACCAGGCTTGGCGAACTGTCGCACCAAAAAGTTACCAATCAATTTGCTATAATCCTCCGTGTGTTTTAACATGTGCGGGCGCGGACCTACCACAGTCATGTCTCCTTTAAGGACGTTATAAAATTGCGGAAGTTCATCGAAATTCGTTTTGCGAAGAAACCTGCCAACAGAAGTAATGCGTAGGTCATTTTTCGTGGCCTGAAGTTCATCGCTCAGAATGTTTACCGACATGGTTCTGAACTTGTAGCACCAAAACTGGATATTGTTTTCACCCGATCTCAACTGTTTGAAAAACACGGGGCCTTTTGAATTTAATTTAATGGCTATAGCTATCCATGGGAAAATGAGCGGCGTAATAATGAGCAATACAAGTAAAGAAAAAAGAAAATCAAATAAACGCTTCATTAGACGGTTAAAAGGACGTTGAAGCGGCTCTTTTCTGAGGGTAACAATAGGTATGCCTTGGTACAAGTCAATGTTGGGTTGTCTCCCGGAGATTGGGACTCCGAAATAGGGGATAAGTTTGAACCGAATTAAATTATTCTCGCAATAATCTATGATTTCCTTTAGCTGCGGGTCTTCCTCCTCACCGACCTTCCAGAAAATTTCATCTACATCATTGTCCATCAAAAACTTCATAAGATTCGATGCGTCCCCCAAAAGCTTCATGTTTTCGGTTGTACTTTCATTAAAAAATTGCTTCGATGGCTTAAAGTAACCCAAAACTTCGTAACCTATAACAATATTAGACGCGAGATTATTGTAAAGCGCTGTGCTAATTTTATCGTTACCTACAACTATTATAGCCCTTCTACTGCCACCCAGTCTCCAATATTTGGTTATCATTCGGTGAAATAGCAGTCTGCCCAATAAGAGTAAAACAGAAAAATAACCTGCGAAAATGAACAACCAAAGTCGAGAAATCTCATCGAAATCTAATGCTACAACTACAACAAACAATCCCCCGAAGTAGAAGAAGAGAGCAAAAACGATCTTCCGAATTTGCTTGTCAATAGAATCTATCCTTTCAAACTTATATATTTTATTATTGGAGGCAATTAAAAACCACATGATAGGAGCAAAAGCTATGAATTCTATATATTCACCTCCACTGTTCTGGTATTGAAGCTTTGAGAATCGTGTAAAAGTGGCTAAAACAAATGCGCACAACAGGGCAATTGTATCGAATGTAGCCGTAATTATTGAAGTGTAGTATGATAGGCCCTGTTTTTTCACGATTGCAAAATTAGCGATATTCAGTTGAACGAAATAATTTTTTGACAACGATCTGTTTTAAGAAAAGAGCAACAAATAGCGAATTGGTATAGAGGTATCTCTTGAATAATCTTCTTGGTTCTTGTGCTAATCTGAACAACCACTCTAAACTGCACCTTTGCATCCAAACTGGCGCTCTTTTTTGTATCCCAACAAGAACAGGTAGTGCGCCTCCGATACCGACCATACATGCATTTATTTTTCCTTTCATGTTGGCCATCCACTTTTCTTGTTTTGGACAACCCAAAGCAACAAAGACTAGGTTTGAGCGGCTTTGGTTAATTCTATTGATACATTCCATTTCTTCGCGTTCTGTTAGGTCTCTGAAAGGAGGGCTTTCGAAATGTTTGTTCTCGATTTTGGGATAATTGACTTCTACAAAGGTCACTGTCCTTTTTTGGGTCTCCTGGGTTCCTCCGTAAAAGTAGACGCCTAATCCCAATGTTTCGGCCTTGTGAAGCAGGCAAGGCAGTAGATCCATCCCGGCCACACGTTCTTGTTTTATTCCATAGAGTGCTCTATGCGCAAGCACTAAAGGCATTCCATCTGGAGTTGCCAAATCTGCTTTATTTACTATTTCCGCATAGCCCCGGTCATTGTGCGCTTCAATGGTCATGTGCACGTTCGCCACGCACACATAGGATGACGAATTGGAAACTGCCAATTCAATAATTCTATTGACGATATCGACAAAAGAAAAAGTAGAGATATTTAGCTCTAAAATTTTTTTTTTCAAAGTTTCTTTCTTGCAATTAATCTTACATGCTCTTCCTTTTCTTTGTTCGAGTCAAATCTATCTCTTATTTTTTTTGCGGGATTTCCAGCATAAATAGCGTAAGGCTCGGTGTCTCGTGTAACCACAGAACCCGCTGCTATTAAACAACCGTCATGAATATTCACCCCCTGCATAATTGTTGAACCATAGCCTATCCACACATCATTGCCAATTCGAGTAACTAAATCTATTCCTTTCCAATTGTAGTGCTTATCTCTTATGGCGGAAGCTAAGCGAATTGGTGTGCCAATTTGTTGAAAGTTGTGGTCATATTTACCAACTACAGCCACCCGATTGCCAAAAATCACATTGTCACCAATGATACAATCGGTTTCAATAAAAGAATCTCTTCCCAAATAAAAGTTTTTTCCTATAACCATTGTAGCTTTTGCCCAAATATTCGTGCGTTTTCCAGCATGAAATCCCTTGTTGATTTTATACTTTCGATATTTAATTTGAACTAAGAAAATATCTCTAAACTTTTTTAAAAGCCTTCTCATAATCCCAAAATTGTTTCGATTTTAGACCGTATTCTAGCAATATAGCCCATTTTTTTTTGAAATGATTTTTGCATTTCTGTGTCAATCTGTGTTATTCGAGGAAATTCAAAGTGCACATTGTTCTGCGCCTCAAAAATAGGAATATAGCGCTTTGAAGAGCCTCGTGTATGGGTCGAATTCATTCCAAAACCTACGTTTCGTATTTTTGAGACCTTTGGATAGAGTGTTAAGCCTTTTTCTTTAAATTGAGCGTAGAACCAACGAATGGCCCAAGAATCCAAGTCGCCGTTCATTTGTTTTTTTAACATTTGATTTAAATCTGATCCGCCTTTTGCAAATAGTCTTTTAGATTCTCTATCAACACTAAAACTTTCATAATCACTCATATTCCAATCAACTCTTTCCCATCGATTTTTCCATGTGGACCAGCCCCATGACCAGCCTCGATTCAAAAAATAAAACTCTGATTGATTATTCTTATTTAAATTAAATGAATATCCCGAAATTGAAAACACTGACGGTGATTCGTTAAATCGAATCAAGCCTTCATTCATGAAATTTAGAAAATTGGCACTTGTTACCAAATCATCTTCTAAAACAACAATCTTTTCATGATCTAGAAAAATTTTACTAACCCCTTGAATAATTGAGTTTGCTAGCCCCATATTTTCAGTCGCTTCATAGACTTTTAGCAATTTAAACCCTTCAATTGCATTAACATAGGATCTTACTTTATCTACTTCAATCTTATCTACATCATTTTTCGCTGCATCACAAAAAACATACAATTCAGAGTCCGGCGCTAAAAAATTATTTTTAAGGGCCTCAACTGTTTGAATTAAAGTGTCAAGCCGTTTATAACAAAACAGTACAATTGGAGCTAATTGAGTCATCTTTATTAAAATATTATGAGCATGTCTTAAGTATTTATTGTTTTAATTTCCACAATGCTGGTACAATTGCCCGTAAATGAATGGTAATATAGTGAAAACAGGCCACTACTAAACCATTATGTCTTTTATCGAATACAAAAAATTCGGGTGGGTAACAACCGCTCGATGCTGTATATAAATTTTGCAATCGCTTTCTCAAACCTACGGAAGTATTCCGCCATTTAGGAACAAAATCATGACTTTCACAGGTACCTATATAATCGGGGGCAACTAATATCTCGATTCCCATTTTACGTGCCCGAAGACTGTAATCGAAATCGCCCACAGCATGATGAAAAATAGGGTCCAGATTTCCTACCTTGCGAAAAACTTCTTTTGGAATTAAAACGCAATTGCCGTTGCAATAGTCACTCCTTTGGTAGTCACCATTGGGTAAAACTAATTTCCGTAGTGTATTATTGTAACCGCCATAAGTTGCTTTTTGATCAAGTTGGGATTTCGTAGTTCCGCAAACGATAGCACTCGGAAACTTTTCCTTTAATAAAATTTGAAATGCATTTTTTTTCAAAAAAGTATCGTCATTCAACCATAAATAACAATCAAAATCTTTCGCAGCTGCTGCAGTTTCCCATGCCAGATGCATACCACGGTTCCAATACAGATTTCCATTCCCTTGAATGATGTATACTTGTGGGAACTCGTTTTTTACCGCTTCGCCAGTTCCATCATTAGAAGCATCGTCAACTAAAAAGACATCAATGGAATAGGATTCTTCTAATCCAGCTTGTTCGTACAAGGCGGTAACGCATTGGATGGTTTTATCCCGGCGATTGTGGCAGGTAAGAAGTACTGCAATTGTTGAGATTAGGATCATTTAAAAACTAAACTAATTGGTTAAAAATACTTAATACAGTCTTTTTTCTTTCTGGGATTAGTATTTGAAATATACAGCACTCCCAGTATTTCAATTCTATTTTTCTTGAGCCAACAAACAAACATGTCTGGAGATAATAAAGACGATCAGAATTGAGCAATTTTTTTATTGAAGTGGTTTGTTCCGGTATTTTGTTTTGATCGTTTCACATTAAAAAGAATTAAAATTATTGGGGAGAATTCCATTGGATTCGAGAATATTATAAAAAGAATGCATAAAGTTGTAAAAATTGTGATTAAATGATTTTTTGAAAAATGTTGTAAGTTTCTATACAATAAACCTAAATATATGATTAGGCCAAAAACCCCAAAAACCAACAAAAGATAAAATAAACCAGATGATCTAATTACATTAGCGCCATAAATTTTATAAAGACTGTTTTTTCCCGTTGTTTGTATATCAACACCGTATCCTAATAAAGGACGCTCCAAGAATGTCGGGAAATCTATAATGACACTAGTAAATCTTGTGACGCCGACAATATAGTCAGGGTTTTTAGAAGCTTTATCAGCTTCTTCTTCGATTCCCTCTAGTTGAGCACTAATTTTACCGGATAATACTTGCGAATTATAAAATAAATACATCCCAACTGGGAAAAATATAGCGAGGCCAATTACCTTGACTCTGCCTTTATAATTATTAAGAAAATTAAAAAGTAAAATCAAACCAAGCAATAAGTAACCCGTTGTAGATATAGTTGTCAATAAACCTAATGAGATAATTATCTTTTCTCTGGGTTTTTTTTCAGAGCTGTAAAATTGTAAAAGCAAAAGTGCTATAATTAAAAGTGCAGCAAAAGCACCTGGCTCCCACATGCAACCACTGTTCCGAATTGGGTGAACGCGGGTAAAATTAAAAAATAGCGAGTTAGAATTACCTCGAGAATCCATCCCAAACAAGTTATTGAATTTAAACAATAAGTCGGGGACCAGTAATTGCAACACATATCCGAAAAAACTCACAATCGTCAAAAAACAGACAACTTTTATAAAATTGTCAATGAACTGACTTTTATTTATTCTGACAATGAGAATTGCTAAAATGATTTTTATCAACCATCCCACCCATGTTACAATATTAATGCTCGAATTTGCCACATAATAGTAGCCTATAATAAATATTACTAAAAATAATATGCTAAATAATTGTTTGCTAGAAAATTGAAATATTCTTTTTTTGATAGCATAACCGAGCGTGAATAAAAAAAATAAACTTATGTAAATTTCATCTGATGAAATAAAAGATGCATTAGAACTAAATACAATCAAGGCAAAAACGAAAAAGTTATCGATGATTTGCTGTTTATTGATAATCATTATTGTGTTTAATAAATTTAGCTGGGTTCCCTGCCCAAATTTCATTTTTTGGTATGGACTTCGTAACAACAGAACATGCCCCGATAATAGAGTTTTCACCTATGATTACACCTTTTAGGATTGTCGAATGGGCCCCAATAAAGCAATTATCCTCTAAGAATACTGGTGCCGTTTTGGTATTTGATTTATCTAACTTACTGTTGTTTCTGTTGTCAGGATTCAAACTATGGAAATCCGTATCATAAATAACAACATTTCCTCCTATTCTTACATTATTACCTATTGTAATGACATTCGAGCAGAAAATAGCTGTTGAACTCATACCTAAATTATTTCCTATTTTCAGAACGCCTTTTTCACCAACAATTATACTACATTTATTAAACCGGCCTATTGGATTAGCGTTTTCTCTATTGTTCATTTTCAAATTTTCTCCTATGAAGAGAGAACCTCCTAATGAAACGTTTACTTTCGGCACTCCATTACTTTTAAAAGTCGAGAATTTGGCGCCGTTCACAAATAACAAAATATATGTTGTTAAATAATCTATTGGTTTTTGAATTATGAAAATAATTCTTTTTAAGACTTTAAAAAGGCGTGTTAAGGTCATTTTCATTGGTTCCAAATTCCTTTTGCTGTTTCAGATATAATTTTTTTAAACTGTATTCTAGAAAAAATAACCCCCGGGGCAATACAAATTATAGTGCTAATCATAACTCCTACAACTCCAAAATCAAGTGATTTTGCAATGTAAATAGAAAGAGGTATATTTATTAGTGCCATTAATAAAGACAGGTATAGTTGAATCTTAATTTTTCCAGTTGCATTTATATAATAATTATATGGTGTTAACACAATAATAAAAATCGTCATAATGCAAACCGCAAGATTTATTTCAAAAGGAATGAATACGGAGGGACCTAGCCAAAAATTTAAAACGTACTTTGACAGAAATAGAATCACTAAACAGAGAATTGAAAATAGAATAACAAATCGCTCAAGACTCTTCATAGCACCTTTAATCCAGATGGTATCGGCTTTCACATGCGCCTCCGTAAAAGTTGACCAATAGGGGGTCGCCAATATTGCAAATATCATTGAACTAATCGCAAATAGTTTTAAGGAAAGGTTATATTGAACAACATCTTCAGGGGAGAATAGTTGAGAAATAATTATATTGTCGGTAGAGGTAATTACCACCCATGAAATTTGAATTATAAAAAATTTGCTCCCCAATCCGAAAATATCTTTCAGGTGCTCTTTCTTCCAATATTTATAATCAGGTTTGCAATAGTTATATCGTCCTTTAAAAGCAAGGAAATTAAACCCAACCAACAAAAGTGCAGGAAACACTGAGTAAATAACACCAAAAATAAGCAAAGAACTATTTGTGGTTTTCGTCAACAACCAAACTATCAACAAGGACCCTAAATTAGTAAGAAAAGTCATCTTCCCTTGAGTTGAATGGTGTTGGTCCGCTGTATAAATTGTGGTTATTAGTTTTACGACTAATTGCAAACAGAAGAAACCAAATACAATAGGCATTAAGAGACCTAGGTCTTTGTGTAATGACGGAGAGGTATTAAAGACTTTCGTCCAATCAATAAAAAAGTTAAGTCCTACAAACAAAATAATTAACCCGATACTAACAGCACCAATTGTGAAATAAGCTGAACTCACAAAAGCCTTGGCAAGAGTTAAATCTCCATTGGCCTTGGCTTCGGCAAATTTATTGCGTAAACCATTACCTAATCCAATGTCAAAAAATGAAAACCAAGCAATAAAAGAACTCAACGTTAACCAAATTCCATAATTCTCTATTTCCAGAAAATTAATGGTCAATGGGACAATCATAAAACTCGCCAATATACTTCCGCCTTTGTAAATAAAAGAAAGAAGAACATGCTTGGTTATGTTTTTCGTGCGGTCGCTTTTAATCCCAAATTTATTGTAAAGCTTTTCTATTCTTCGTCCCAATTCTTTCTTTATAAAAATTTATTTCAAGACTATAATAGTCGTGCCTCTTGCTCATCCCACGAAATTGCAAATGATTTTGCTACCCCGAAGCGATTTGGTGGCATTCAAGGTAATTGACATCGCAATGGCCATAATGGCTTCACACTTCTTATTAATACCTTTCAATAACACCTAAATCACTCGCCACCATCTCCTTCACCATCGCCTGTAAATCATACTTTGGTTCCCAACCTAATTGTGTTTTCGATTTGGTAGGGTCACCTATGAGCAGATCTACTTCCGTGGGGCGATAATATTCTGGGTCTACGCGGACCAAGACTTTTCCAATTGGCAGTTCAAAGTTGGGGTGGTGGCATGCCTTTACTCTCGCAATTTCGTTTTCATTCTCCCCTTCGAAGGACAACTCGATACCAACTTCATTGAAGGCCATAATGACAAAATCTCGGATGTAGGTGGTAACCCCGGTAGCGATTACGAAATCTTCTGGCTTATCTTGTTGTAAAATTCGCCACATGGCCTCCACGTAGTCTTTAGCGTGGCCCCAATCGCGCTGCGCGTTGAGGTTGCCGAGATAAAGGCACTCCTGCTTGCCAAGAGCAATAGCTGCAGTGGCCATAGTAATTTTTCGAGTTACGAACGTTTCTCCCCTTCTTGGCGATTCGTGGTTAAACAAGATGCCGTTGCAGGCAAACATGCCGTATGCCTCACGGTAGTTTTTAGTAATCCAGAACCCGTATATTTTAGCTGCGCCGTATGGCGAGCGTGGGTAAAAGGGAGACTGTTCGTCGTAAAATCCTTTTTCGTTCTTGTTTTCAGCCAAACCACCATACAATTCCGAAGTAGAGGCTTGGTAAATGCGTGTTTTCTTTTCTAAGCCAAGTATGCGAACTGCTTCTAAAATCCTCAACGTGCCAATGCCGTCTACGTTTGCCACATACTCTGGTGAGTCGAAAGATACCTTCACGTGAGACATTGCACCGAGGTTATAAATCTCGTCGGGCTGCACCTCTTGAATAATGCGGATGATATTTGTAGAGTCTGTCAAATCGCCGTAGTGCAATTTAAAATTCACTTGGAGCTCGTGCTTATCTTGATACAAATGATCTATTCGCTGCGTGTTAAAAGAAGATGCTCTTCTTTTAACGCCATGCACCTCATATCCTTTTTCAAGTAAAAGTTCGGCTAAATAAGAGCCGTCTTGCCCCGTAATGCCTGTTATCAAAGCTTTTTTCATATTTCAAATATTAATTTTTCCTTATGGCTTCGCCGACGCCTGTTACATGTCATTTAGAAAAACTTTTTACGACTTCTTTTTGAAAGGCATCTTAAAAATTCGTTTAATTCGTTTCCAAACAGTTGCCCGCTTCACCTCACTTCCATAAGAGGGTCCGTCTCCGTTTCCATATCCATATCCGTATCCCAATCCGTATCCATATCCGTAATAGCCTACTCCTCGTTGCTTCAAACCATTAAAAACCACTACCGTACGCGGAAAACGCTGCCGAAAATCGTCTGATCCCAACACCTTACGAATAGCTTCTTTCAAACTATGGTTGTGACGCACCACAAACAACGACAAATCGGCCTCTTTCACCATGAGCTCAGGATCTGAAATGAGTCCCAGTGGAGGAGTATCTAAAATAATAAAATCGAATTCGACCCGCAAATTCACCATGAGCTTTTGAAAGCGCTCGCCCATCAACAATTCCGAAGGGTTGGGCGGAATCGGTCCCGAGGGTAACACATATAAATTCTCGTGCTCTGTGCCAAACAAGGTATCCTCTACTTGACATTTGCCAATGAGAAATGTAGATAGGCCAATAGCATTGCTTACATCAAAGGCCTTGTGAATACGGGGCTTACGCATATCGCCCCCTATGAGCAAAGTTCTTTTACCCATCAAGGCCATAGACAAACCTAGGTTCGCTGCTATAAACGACTTCCCTTCCCCTGGGATGCTTGACGATATCAAAAGAACTTTTTCCGTTTCGTGGGTGAAATAAAACGGGAGTTTCGTTCTAATGGCACGAATGCTTTCGGCAATCACTGATCTTGAATTTTCAACAAACACCAACTCAGATTCTGCAATTTTCGTTTCAAACACTTCGCCAATAATTGGAATTGTTAAAACATTCTCTATGTCTGAACGAAATAGGATTTTATTGTTTAAGCGTTCCTTAGCAAATATTATTGCGGCGGGAAGAAGTATTCCTATCATTAGGCCCAGTAGCCAGATAATATTCCTCTTGGGGCTTATGGGTGAACCAATCGCAACAGCTGGCTCAATGATGCGAATGTCTGACAAGGTGCTGGCATACGAAATGGCCGATTCTTCTCTTTTTTCCAACAAGAACGTGTAAATGGCGTTCTTAATGGCTTGCTGTCTGCTAATGTCGAACAAGGCCCTTTCCTTGCTAGGCAACCCGCTCAGTTGTTGCAAGTCCGCGTCGATTTCGCTTTGAAGCGGCTTTTTGGCTGCTAATAAATTATTCTTGATGTTTACCAAAGATACCTTTATACCGTCTCTGAGTTTCGCAATTTCAGCTTTTTGTGACAGCAGAAGGGCATCATTTTCACCCACTGTTGTTTTTCGAATAGCATAGGCCCCTTCGAGCCTAAATAACTCGGTCAGCAAATTTGCCAACAACGGTTCCGAAACACCTAACATAGAGGGGAATATCCCCTTGCCATCTGCTCCCGACACGTACTTCTCTATTTCTTCCAACGACGAGAGTTGTATGTTTATCTGGTTGAGCGAAAGGTCTCTGCTTTTAACCGACTCTAAAAAAATCTTGCCTTGCTCACTCAAATCGAAAATACTATTGGAAATTTTATATTCTTCAATCTTCATTTCAACGAAATCCAGTTCTTTCGTAATCAGTGCCAGACGATCTTCTATAAATCCTAATGTAAATTCAGCAATGGCTCGTTTGTCTTTGAGGCTAATCTCATTGTAACTGTCAATAATCGCTTGCAGAGTTTGTTCGGCTAATACAGAGTTGTGAGACGTAAAGGAAAGCACTATGACACTTGCGTCTTTGCTCGGTAATTCGGCCTTCAATGCAGATCCAATTGCGCTAGCTTCCGCGTTAATGCCGTTAAAAATGGCAAAAAAATCTTTTCCGTTTAAATAACCCAACCGGGTTTCGTCTAATTCAATTAACACCGGAGATCCCAGACCCAATTCTAAAACCACACTGTCTTGCAAGACAAATTCACCCTTATTACTTTTCATCACGTTTCCTTCCATAAGAAATTCAATGGAACCCTCTTTCAGACTATCGGGGTTAAGAGGCGTGAACTGAATTGCAAAGTTGTTTTTGAGGATATCCCTTACATTTCCTTTGTCGTATACCTTCACATAACTTCTGCTTTTCCGAGCGGCCTGGCGCAAAACGGGTACTGAACTAACAACTTCCATTTCGTTCTCGACATTTGTTTTCGACCCAAACAAGTCTAATTGACTGATCATAGAATTTTTTGGCCCAAAGCCGGTCTTCGAATCGTCTTTGATTAAGATTTTAGCACTGGCCTGATAAGTGGGATTTGCATAGCGAAGGTATAGAAATGTTGCAGAAAGGCTTAGTGATAAAAACAATACAAACAGCGGCCAATAGGCCAAAAACATTTGCTTTACCTCTAAAATCAAATTAATATCCTTCTGTTCTCTTTCGTTTTCCATAATCAAGGAGTGACTTTTAGTTTTTTAAATTGTTTAAAACCAAAATAAGCAAGGTAACCGAGCTAGTTACCGTTGGCCACACTTGGAAAAAAGTACTGCTTTGGTTCACGCGTGTGCGGTTCGGTTCTACATACAAAACGTCACCATTTTTCAAGTAAAAATTGGAATCTGTTAAAATGGATTTATCATTCAGATTCAATCGCGTAGTGGTGCGTTTTCCCTGGCTTTCACGAATTAATAAAACTGACTCGCGTTTTCCAAAAATAGTCAAATCGCCCGCCATTGAAAGAACTTGTAATACGGAACATCTGTCATACGGGATATTGAAAATTCCAGGTCTATTGACCTCCCCCAAAACTGAAATACGAAAGTTCACCTGTCTTACGTTTACCACTGCATTTTTCAGGAGGGGCGCTAAATCTCTTTCAAGCAATTCTTGGATTTGAGTTGTGCTCAACCCAATGACTTTTACATTTCCCAATTGCGGAAAAGCGATGTCTCCGTTGCTATCTACCAAATATCCTAAAACAATATTACTCGAGGAGCTACCATTGATAGCCGCCATAGTTGATCCACCGGCATTTGAACTGTTGAAAAGCACTGTTAGTTCAGGGCTTGAAGAAGAAACCACAATACTCAATTGATCCCCAGGAAGGATGTTTAGCTTTGTTGCGGAACTATCTGCTGCAGAAACCGCAAACTCTTCGTTGCCAACATTCGAAAAATAATAGTAATCTTCTACTCGCGCACAAGAACTGAAGACAAACAAACCTAAAACGAGAACCCATAACTTAGCTTTCATGTCTAAAAGATTAGGGTGTAAAGTTACCACTTAAATTAGGAACTAAATAAACTTCATATTACGCTTTAAGCGTCACAATCGATCGTCTACGTGCTGCGCAGGTAACATGCCTTTAACATCATAGATAACGCAATGGTCATTGGTTTGAATATTCAGACTAGAGAATTCGCTATGGGCTACCCCTAGAATTACACCTTGATAGCTTGCGAGATCTATGTCATTCACATTTCCTACTAAATCAAAACCAAACTCAGCCGACACTTCGCTATTAATTGCCCATGGGTCTAGAATATCCACTCTACAACCGAATTCGAGCAATTCGGCTCGAATGTCTACAATTTTCGTGTTTCGAATATCGGGGCAATTTTCTTTAAAGGTTATGCCCAAAATTAATATTCGAGCATTTTTAATTTGAATTCCCTTTGCAATCAGTAATTTAACTAATTTATTTGCTACAAAAGCACCCATTCCGTCGTTAACCCTTCTTCCTGAGAGAATAACCGCTGGGTGATAACCCGCTTGCTCAGCCTTGTATGCCAAATAATAGGGGTCTACGCCTATGCAATGTCCACCCACCAAACCGGGCTTGTACTTTAAGAAATTCCATTTCGTGCCGGCCGCCGCTAAAACTTCGTGTGTATCTATTCCTAATCGGTCAAAAATAAGAGCCAATTCATTCACGAAAGAGATGTTGACATCGCGTTGGGCATTTTCAATGGCCTTAGAGGCCTCTGCGACTTTCAATGAGGAAGCCTTGAACGTGCCTGCTGTAATAATGCTCTTGTACAACTGATCTATAACTTCAGCGATATCGGGTGTACTTCCGCTCGTTACCTTTTGAATTTTTGTCAACGTATTTATCTTATCGCCGGGATTAATTCGCTCCGGTGAGTAGCCACAATAAAAATCTTTGTTGAATATCAAATTCGATTCTTTTTCGAGCACAGGCACACAATCTTCTTCAGTGCAACCTGGGTAGGTTGTACTTTCGTAAATTACGATATCGCCTTTTTTTAATACTCGTCCAATCATTTTAGAAGCAGAAAGGAGTGGTCCCAAATCTGGACGTTTGCTATCGTCTATCGGTGTTGGAACAGTTACAATATAGATGTTAGCATCAATTAACGCCGACTGCTCTGCGCTTAAAAACAATCCATTTAACGAATCGCTCTTTTCCTTCAAAACTTGCAGAAGTTCGTCTTCACTCGTTTCTCGGGTCGCGTCATTGCCTTGGGTTAAATCTTGAATGCGCTTTTGGTTAATATCGAATCCAATTACTGCGTATTTCTTTGCAAATTCCACGGCCAAAGGCAAACCAACGTATCCTAATCCAATGATTGCCAATTTCTTTTCTGAGAACATAATTAACTTTTAAGCGAAGATACGAATAGACCAAACATTGTTAAGAAAAGAAGGATGAACTTCGTAATTGGAAAACCTTTGGTTTTATTCCTACTTCGTAATTCCTATTTCATAATTCCTACTTTGTAATTAGAAACGTCGCAGGCCCTCGTCCACAGGACCCTCGCAACGACAGTTGCCCTCGTCTGAAAGACCCTATTTCTTTAGTGAAATGCGAAAAACTGTCCCTTCCCCAGCCGTGCTCGAAAGCACGTAGATCGCGCCTTTATGGTAATTCTTCACAATGCGCTTGGCGAGGGACAGGCCCAAACCCCATCCTCGCAACTTGGTTGTGAATCCCGGTTCGAAAATGGTTTTCCATTTGCGTTTCGGGATGCCCTTGCCGCTGTCTTTGACGTCTATGTATACTTTGCCGTTGGCCTCGTGAATAGAGACGGCTAATTGTCCCTTAGCGTCCATGGCGTCTACGCTGTTCTTCACGAGGTTTTCAATGACCCAACTGAATAATGCGACGTTCACATTCACTTGCGGATTGCCGTCTGACTTCACTTCAATGTTTACCTCAGAAGAAATACGAACGCGCAAGTAGTCCAAAATTTCTTCCACCAAGTCCTTCGCGCCAATGGGTGCCAATGCCGCTTCAGACCCGATTTTCGAGAAGCGCTCGGTAATGGTTGAAAGTCGGTCAATGTCTTTGTTGAACTCTTCAATCAACGGCTTTGAAACGCCTTGATCTTCGAACAAATCTCGCCACGCCATAAGCGCAGAAAGCGGAGTACCCAACTGATGCGCGGTTTCTTTCGCCATTCCTACCCAAACCAAGTTTTGTTCAGATCTTCTGAACGTAGAAAACATGACATATGCCACAACCAAAAACACCCCGATTAAAGAGAGCTGCAAATACGGAAACAACTTCAACTGCTGAATGGTAGCAGAGTCGTCGTAGAAAATATACTGCGCAGACCTTCCAGGAATCTTGATTTCAATGGGCTCGTACCCTTCCTTCATTTCCGCCAAGACCTGATTCACATTGCATTTTAGGGTGTCTATCTTTCCAACCTGAACAACATTCATCTTCGTGCTGTCGGTAACAATTACGGGGACAGAAGCGGTATTGATTACCGTTTCATTGAAAAATGAAGAAACCAAATCATCAATGGTTTGCTTCAATTCTTTGTACATGTAACTGTTGCTGTAATAAACCACCCGATCTACCTCTGGGAAAGCAATTGGTTTGTATTCTTGTTCATACTGAACACGCAATTTTTCCACGCTTAGAGGGTCTTTGATAAGAACTGAATCAATGTTACGAGAATCCTGCAATTCATTCTTATAGTTGCAAATCAACAACGGAATGGTCTTATTCTGAGTGAGCACATCTAGCGGAAAATCGTACTCCCCTTCTCCAAGACTTATAATCTTGTAAGCTCTACCCAAGAACTCCGCTTTGCTCGTTTCTTCGGAACGCAAGCTGTCGAACAACACTTGCGTGAGTTTCACCAATTCTTCCTTCTTGCGAATGGCACTGTGCCACAACTCAACCTTCGCTTTTTCTTCATCGCGAATGCGTCGCGCAATGCCGTTGGTGTACCACAAGGTAACGCCCGCAATGGCCGCTGCTAAAAGCAACAAGACCACCTTCCACCGTTGTTTATTTTGCAGTACTGCCATAATTCTCGGTTATGCTTTGTGAGCCAGGTCTAATAAAAATGCATATTCCAGTGCCACTTCCTTCAACGCTTCAAAACGCCCGGACTTGCCGCCGTGTCCGGCTTCCATGGTGCACTTGAAAAATAATTTATTCGAATCTGTCTTCATGTCGCGCAACTTCGCCACATACTTCGCCGGCTCCCAATATTGCACTTGGCTGTCCCAATATCCTGTGGTTACGAGGGTATGCGGATAAGCCTTTGCTTCAATATTATCGATAGGCGAATAACTTAACATGTAGTCGTAATATTCTTTGTCCTTCGGATTCCCCCACTCGTCGAATTCGAAGGTGGTAAGCGGAATACTTTCGTCTAACATGGTTGTTACAACATCCACAAACGGCACTGCGCTTATGATTCCGTTGAACAGTGCTGGAGCCATATTGGCAACAGCACCCATTAATAATCCGCCTGCACTTCCGCCCATGGCGAACAAGCGATCGGATGAACTGTATTTCTCTTCCACCAAAAATTCACCGCAAGCAATGAAGTCAGTGAACGTGTTTCTCTTCTTCAATAATTTTCCGTCTTCATACCAATTGCGGCCCATGTCGCTTCCTCCACGAATGTGTGCAATGGCAAAAACAAATCCTCTGCTCAACAACGAAAGTCTTGAACTACTGAATCCAGCATCTATGCTGTGTCCATAGCTTCCGTATGCGTACAGCAAACAAGGTGCGCTGCCGTTTCGCTCGAATCCTTTTTTGTAAACCAATGAAATCGGAACCTTCACTCCGTCTTGTGCAGTTGCAAAAATGCGTTCACTCGTGTAATCGCTCGCATTGAATTCACCCAAAACAGGCTGCTGTTTTTTCAATTCACGCTCACGTGTTTTCATGTTATAATCGAACACGCTTCCCGGCGTTGTCATGGAAGAATATCCGAATCGAAGAGTCTCGGTATCGAATTCCGGATTTGCTCCCACTCCCGCGCTGTACGTGGGATCTGGAAACTCGAGGTAGTGCTCTTCTGCCTTATCCCATCGGGTTACGCGAATGTGTGCCAACCCTTCCGTGCGCTCTTCCAACACCAAATACTCTTTAAACATTTCAACCGATTCCAACAGCGTATTTTCACGATGCGGAATCACTTCTTCCCAACTTTCTTTTTCGGTTGAATGAAGGGAGCTCGACATCAGTCGGAAGTTCTTCGCTTCTAAATTCGTGAGGACGTAAAACTTGTCTTCATAATGCGTGATGCTGTATTCCAAGTCGCGTTCACGCTTTTGAAAGAGACGAAACTCTCCTTTCGGATTGTTAGACTCGAGCACCCGGTATTCGTCCGAAACCGTCTGCGAACTACCTATCATTAAGAATTTCTTTGTTTTCGTTTTGAAAACGAAGCACGAAAATTCTTCATCCTTTTCTTCAAAAACCAAGACGTCTAAAGACGGGTCGGTTCCCAATTCATGTCGCCACACCTGACAGTCGCGCAGGGTTTGCGGGTCTTTCTTCGTGTAGAAAAAATGCAAACTATCTGAAGCCCATGTCGCAGAACCCGAGGTTCCTTCAATGACTTCGCTGAACATTTCTCCCGTTTCTAGGTCGCGTACATGAAGTGTGTAAACTCTTCTACTTACTTCATCTATTCCATAAACCATGAAGCGGTTGTTTTCTGAAATGCTTAATCCGCCTAGCGCCCAATAGTCTTTTCCCTTCCCCATTTCTGGACCGTTGATGAGAATTTCTTCTTCTCCGGTTTCCATGCTGTCTTTCTTTCGGCAGTTGTAGGCGTAATCTTGTCCTATTTCAAAACGCGTGTAATACCAATATCCGTTTTGCTTCACTGGAACAGAGGAATCGTCTTCTTTAATACGACCCTTCATCTCTTCGAACAAATGCTTTTGCAATTCTTCGGTGTGCTTCATTCCCGCATCTACGTGGTCGTTCTCTTCCTTGAGGTAAGCTAAGACATCAGCAGTCTGTTCATCTGGCGTGGCGCTATTTTTCTGCTCGTCTGACAAGCGCATCCAATAGTAATTGTCTATGCGTGTGTGTCCGTGATCTACCAGTTCTTTCGCTATTTTCTTTGCACGTGGGTCGTTCATTTTTTTTCTGAATTTGCGGTTAATGCCTCACCAACAATTAGGTCGATGGGCGAAGTGATTTTAATATTTTCAAGATTTCCTTCCACCAAAAAAACCGAATGACCGTTCGCCTCCACTACAGAAGCGTCGTCGGTAAATAATGGGCTGAAGGGTTTGTTGTAGGCTTCTTTCAAAACAGATGCACGAAAACACTGTGGTGTTTGAATGCGTTTGTATAACGATCGATCGACGCTTTTATTCTCTGCACCGTGCACTTCACGAATGGAATCGTTGATGGGAATGGCGGGGACTACAGCGTTGTATTCTTTCAATGCGTTGAAACAACGCGTGAGTGTTTCGTGCGAAACGAGTGGACGAACAGCGTCGTGCACTGCCACACAATTCACGCTTTCAGAAAGCGCATTCAATCCGTTTTTCACGCTGTGGAAACGTTCTTCTCCGCCAGCAACCACATTGTGTTCAGGGACATTTTCAAATTGAAGACACAAGTCCTTCCAAAATGAAATATAGTCGTGATGCATGACTACGACCATTTCGAAATTTCGATTGAATGAAAAGAAATTTCGAAGCGTATGAATAAGAATGGGTGTGTTGTTCAGCGTAAGAAATTGCTTCGGAAGGGCGCTTCCCATGCGGGTTCCGGTTCCGCCTGCGACAAAGATGACAGCATGATTTTCAGTGGCTTCCATGCGTTAGTCTTCCAGGTGAATGGGGTAAATAATTTCATTCGCAGGAATGGACGAAGTGGTGCGTTTTCCAACCACCAAATTTCGTTGTGCCCATTTGAAACCGTCTCCTGGAGAGAGCATGCACAAGTCTGATTCTTCAATAATTTTTCCAGCTGGAATTTCACGAACGGCAGCAATGCTTCTTTCCAATTTCAAGCGAGCGGAAGCAACAGAATCTTCAATCTTCATTTCCACTTCACCCAAAGACAATTCGAGTTCACGAATGTCGCGCACCATGCGTCGAATGCCTTCTGGGCCAAGGGATCCGCGCTGGTCGGTTCCCTTCAAATTACGATCAGTGGTGATGTGCTTTTCAATGATGGCAGCACCCATAGCAACGGCGGCAACCGGAGTAAAAATGCCGAGCGTGTGATCGCTGAAACCAATGTTGTAATCCGGATAATTGTTCTGTAAAAAACGAATGGTATTGAGGTTCACATTCTTCGGCTGCGTAGGGTATTCCGAGGTGCAGTGAAGAATGCTAATGTTTGAATGGTAATGCGAAATAATGTCTAACGCACTATCGAGCTCTTCCTTTCCGGCCATACCGGTAGAGAGAATGATTGGAATTTTCGTTTCCGCCAAAGCCTCCAATAGCGGGAGGTTCGTGAGGTCGCGACTTGCAACTTTCAGATAATCGGGGGTGATTCGTTTCAACAACGAAAGACATCCAGTTGCGCAAAGCGTTTCCACAAAATCTAATCCTTTCGATTTAGAATAATGAAACAATTCTTCATGTTGCTCGTCGTTCAATTCAAGAAATGCCCTGTGTTCCCCGTAAGTGGCACCGAAGGAATGTGGACTGTTGTAGGGCGCATTCATTTGCGATTGACTGAGTTCTTCATTCAAGTCGCGCTTGGTGAGCTTCACCGCATTCATGGGTTTCAGTTCGAGCTGAAAATAATCTTCCACGACAGGAGCAGCTGCGAGGTCTATGATTTCCTTCGCCAGATCTATTGAACCGTTGTGGTTTTGTCCTATTTCTCCGATTATGTAGGTCACCTTACAAATATATACACACTTCGTGTGATGACGGCGAAGCCGATGACACTCTTCGAGTGATGACCAGCGGAGCTGGATGACGGCGGAGCCGATGACACTCTTCGAGTGATGACCAGCGGAGCTGGATGACGGCGGAGCCGATGACACTCTTCGAGTGATGACGATTTTCAATCGATGACGAACAAGTTCGATGACCGCTTCGCGGAGCGTCATCCGGAACGGTCATCACATGAAATGTGTCATCCTTCGAAGAAGGTCATCCACGCAGTGGTCCTGTTATCGCTTAAAAAGCGGCACAGTTGAACACGGTTCTCCGTACATGATGCGGTTGGAGACAGGCTGAAGTTTTTGAGAAAGTTGAATGTACACTTCTTCTGTTAGTCGAAGTGAAGTGCAGCCCTTAACGACCACATTTTTATCTTGAAATTTCGAAAGATCCAATTGTTGAATAAAGGCTAGCGCTCTCAGTGTGTCTAGATTTTCTGGAGATGAAAAATGACACTGGGCATTCACTTCAGAAAGTTTCAATGACAATAGCATGTAAGCCCAAACGGGTATAATGGCATCTACCGAACAGTAAATGGCTACAATTTTATTCTCGAAATTAGAGGTGTCCAATGCAGAAACAAATTCACGAAAGTCCTTTTCCTTCAACGCTATACCTTGCCACAATTGCGGAGCAATATCTATTGTCGCACCTGCAAACGCTTCTACTTCTTCAGCTATATCTAGCGTAATGAGCTTACTATTTGCAACTTTGTTTTCTATCATATTCCAAAAGTACTTTATTCTTATGAAAAAAAATTCAAAAGGTGCTATGCAAGGAGCCTCCGGCTAGGTGAAGCTGCGTGAATATTGCCATCTTCATCACCTCGGTGTTTTTTTCTTCGGAAAAACAATCTCAATTCTTCCTCCCAATCCATCTTCCACAATTTTCATTAAAGTTGAAAGACGAATGTCTGAACCCTCATTTTCAATTCTGGAAATATAACTTTTCTTCGTCCCGCACTTGGCTGCTAACTGGTCTTGTGTGAGTTGCAATTGCAGTCGTTGTTGTTCAATTAAAGCACCTATTTTGAAACGTTCAAATCCAGCATCGAAGGCAGCGCGCGCTTCACTCCCCTTCTTCCCATATCGGCTGTCTAAATGATCTTCGAAAGTTGTGATGTTCTTATTCTTTTTCATTGAAATATTCGTTCATTATTTTTTGTGCCAATTCAATTTGATTCGACGGTGTCTTCATGGTTTTTTTAGTGAACCCATTTCCTAAAACAACCACTTTCTCTCTATCGAAAAAACAGAAAATTCGAAAAATATTGCCACTATGGATGACACGAATCTCATAAAGTCCTTTTACACCTTTTATTTTCTTGAAATAGACTATTGGTACTATTTCAATGGTTTCCAAAAGCATTATAGTCCAATCAATTTTGTTCTGAATAAAAATCGAGGAAATAGTGTTTGTAGAAAATAGTTTTTCTAATTTTCTCTTCCATACAAAGTTAACTAAATAGATAACATTTCAAAATTTGTCGAAGCAAATTTTATTGCAGGAAAGAGGAAAGTCTTATGCGTATTTCATATAAGTTATGTGAAGCACCTTCGGAACGACCTTGCTCCGCATCTTGAAACAAATCTTAATTCGCGTATCTCTCGTTTACGAAATTCCAATTCACCACAGAAAAAATAGCAGCCAAATAATCTGCGCGTTTGTTCTGATATTTCAAGTAGTAAGCGTGTTCCCAAACATCTATGCCAAGGATTGGAGTGCCTGGTTTGTCTACTACTTTCGACATTAACGGATTGTCTTGATTAGCGGTTGAGGTAACGAAAAGACCGCCCTTAGCGTCTTTACACAACCACACCCATCCGCTGCCGAAACGAGCTTTGCCCTCGTCGGTCATGAGTTTTTTCAAGTTGTCTATGCCACCGAAATCGCGCTGAATAGCTGCCGACAATTCTTTACTCGGCGCTCCTGCAGTGCTCGGCGCTGCCATGCAATTCCAGAAAAAAGTATGATTGAAATGTCCGCCGCCGTTGTTGCGAACTGCCATATCCTTCGGTTCAATAGCCGCGCAAAATTCTTCAATGTTCAACTTCGCATATTTTTGATTCGCTTCAACCTTCATTGCCGCATTCAAATTCGTTACATAAGCCAGGTGGTGTTTGTCGTGATGAATATGCATGGTCTCGGCGTCAATAGCGGGTTCCAAGGCCTCATAGGCGTAGGGTAATTCTGGGACAGTCCATTCTTGTGCAAAAACAGAAACTCCAGCGAAAAGAAATACACCCGCAAGCAACAAATTCTTCATAGTTATCGTTATTAAATCGTTCGAACAAACGGTTGTGAGTTACTTCACAACTCCTTTCCAAAAGTAGTTCATACGCCGTGTACTTTTAAATTAAGAATGGAAGAAGTAAAAGAGATAGAAGGGGGACCGTTTCTTCAGGAAAAAAAACCAGTTTCAGCGCGCAGAAAGTGGCTGAAGCGAATTTTCATTGGCCTCTTCGCCTTGATAACGCTATTATTTTCCGCAATAGTTCTTGCAGTTACCGTGTACGAAGATGAAATTGTAACCTACGCCCTTCAATCTGTTCAACAAAATTTAAAAACAAAGTCGAGCATTCGCGAAGCCGACTTAACACTCTGGAATAATTTTCCCTCTGTATCTATTCGATTCAAAGAGGTTTATGTTGAAGAAAATTCCGAAGCACACGATACTCTTTTATTTGCGAAAGAATTGTACTTGTCGTTCGACATTATTGATCTGTTCAACGGGAATTACAACATTGATGAGATTGAAGCGAAAGAAGGTTCGTTAAACATGCGTGTAAATAGCATGGGCCAGATGAATTGGGACGTATGGAAGCCCGATACCTCTTCCACCCCAAATGAAAAATTCAAAATACATCTTGAGGAGATTGTTGGGGAAAATATTTCCTATCTGTATGAAGACGAACAAGGAAAAACATTTGTAGATGTCAAGTTCAAGGAATTGAATGCCTCCGGCAATTTCAATGAAAAACAATTTCTTCTCGACATAGAAACGGCGGCGCACATGAACGTCTTTTATGCAGGGGAAACTGAAATGCTTCGTCAGCGAAATATTGGACTTGATTCTAAAATGCAAGTGAACCTTGATAACAACACCTTTGTGATTGAGACCGCGGAATTGCTGTTAGAAGAAGTGCCATTAAATGTCACAGGCAGCCTGGATTACGGCGAACATCCGAGCATTGACTTGCACATTGCCGAAACCGAACTTGAGTTGAAAGAAGGAATCTTGTTACTTCCGAATGCCTTGCAAGTTCAGTTGCGGCCCTACGCACCTTCTGGAAATGCGCATTTCAATTTCGATATGAGCGGCCCGTTCGAAAACCTTTCCATTGCCTCTAAATTCTCAGTGAAAGGCGGAGAGTTGGTTGAAATAAATTCGGGTGTTGAATTGCATGCTATAGACCTGAATGCAAATTATATTTCGAAAGGAGGAATGGACAGCGTGACCATTTCAAATTTTCAATCGCAACTCGGAATGGGAACTTTAAGTTGTAACGGAAGTATTCGTGACTTAAACGATCCTGTCTTGAACTTGTCGGTGAGTGCTGAAACGAATTTGAACGAAGTAAAAGGATTTTTCGGTTGGGATTCGTTGGCTGTTTGTGACGGACAAATTTCAGCACAATCATTCATTCGCGGAAAGATTGCATTTCAAGAGGCCGACAGCACCTTCGACTGGTCTCAATTGCATTTGAATGGAAAGGCCCAGGTTACAGAAGGAAGCTTTCAATGGGCAGCATCCAATGGCTTGTTTAAAAACATTAACGGCGTATTCTTATTGAACGGATCCGACGCGCGGGTTGAGCAGTTGAACTTCAATCTAAACGATAACAACTGTAGTTTTTCTGGGGATTTTTATTCTGTCATTCCCTACTTCACCTCAGACAATTCTGCATTAACCATTCAGGCAAATTTGTATTCGAACAGGCTCGATCTTGAAAAACTTTTAACAGCAGCTGGAAATACTGAAAGCGATATGAAACTTGCTCTTCCTTCTTCCATTCAACTTCATTTAACAGCACAGATAGACCAGTTTTTATTCAAATCGTTCAATGCATCCAACATCAAAGGAACATTGGATTACGCAAATGGCATTCTACAGATTTCTCCCCTTCAACTCAGCATGGCCAATGGCGAAGTAGCTGCGAATTTCGGTTTATCACCATCGAACGATGGGCAGTTCGCATTAACGTGCCAAGGATCATTGAACAACATAGACATTCAGCAGGCTTTCGGATTGTTCGACAATTTCGGGCAGTCGTATCTCACGCAGAACAACATCAAAGGAAACGCTACGGTACTGGTTGATTTCCAAACTACACTCGGCGCAGATTTATCTGTTCTTCCGAACACCATAAAATCTGACTTGCAAGTGAATATTGAAAACGGCGAACTGAATGATGTTTCTTCGTTTCAATATATGATTACGTTCATAAAAGGAAACAAATGGATAGCGCCATTTGTGAAGGAAGATGACTTCGCGGAAAAGCTTCGACACATTAAATTCTCGACGTTACAAAATTCCATTCACATTGAAAATTCCAACATCACATTCCCATTGATGGATATTGAGTCGAGCGCGATGTCAATTACCATGGAGGGTACGCACAGCTTCGACAATGTATTGGATTATAGGCTGGGCTTCGATTTGAAGGAGATGTTGCTGAATGCCTCTAGCACTGAAGGAGACAAGAGCGGAAGACAAATTTATTTGTACATGCGCGGCCCCATAGATAATCTCGAATTCGGTTTAGATAAAGATGCTTTACGCAGCGACCGAGTGAGTGCTAAATTGGTTCAAAAAGAAAAATTAAATCGAATTTTTAACAACGCCTTCGGCTTGCGAAAAGATCGCGACACTCCACGAGAGCCTTTATTTCCTGGGCTTCGAAATGATAAACCGAATGAACCTTCGGTTCCTAAAGCTCCTATTCAAGAACGCATTGCTCCGTATATAAAAGACAATGTATCGCCGGAAGCGAAAGCAGAAAAAGAGAAGAAGACGCCGAAGTGGCTTCGAGAAAAACAAGAATACGAGGAAGAGGAATGACATTACCGGAGGCCTTTGTTAATAGACTAAAAACGCAATTCCCCGATAAATGGGAATTGATGATTCCGGCCTACGACCGTGAAATACAGACGTCCGTGTTGAGGCATCCAGCCAAGTCTAAACACACCTCCATTGTTGGTGAAACTGTTCCCTGGAACTCATTAGGCTTGCTGTTGAAGGAACGTCCGAAATTTACTTTCGATCCGCATTACCATGCTGGATCTTATTATTCGCAAGAAGCGAATTCCATGCTCATTGGCCATTTGTTTCAACAAGCCATTCAAGAAATTGAAAATCCTGCGGTGCTTGATCTTTGCGCAGCTCCTGGAGGAAAAAGCCTGATTTACGCAACACTGCTCGGAGAAAAAGGTGTGTTGGTTTCAAACGAAGTCATGCCTCAGCGATTGAGCATACTTCGTGAAAACTTAGATAAATGGGGCATTCCGAATGTCTTCACATTGGGAATGTATCCGAATAAAATTCCATTCACCCATTGCTTCGATGTGGTTGCAGTAGATGCGCCCTGCAGCGGAGAAGGATTGTTTCGCAAACAAGTTGACTACCGCGGTGAATGGAAAGAATCTTTCGCTCACACCTGCGCGGTGCGTCAGCATGAGATTTTAGAGGAAGCTGTTCGACTTCTGAAACCGGGAGGATACTTATTGTATTCCACTTGCACCTTCGCTCCAGAAGAAAATGAAGAAATCATTTCATTCTTAATCGAAGAATTTCAACTTGAAAATGTTTCGGTTGAAATGAAGAAGGAGTGGAACGTTGATGTTGTGAAAGGCTCATCTAGCGAGGGATATAGAATGCTTCCACACAACACACCGGGTGAGGGATTCTTTTGCACGCTCTTGAAAAAACCGGATGGACACACTGAGAAAATTCGCTTCAAACCGAATTCGAAAATTGTTCCGCTAACTGCGAAAGAGCGGAGTACTGTGAATGTATTTATTCGTGAAGACATTGCATTGGTGAAGAATGAAAAGGGATTGGTTTTCCTCGATACCCTTCAACATACATTCAAAGAAATTTGGCGCGCCTTGCTTCCCAATGCGAACGCAGGAACGCTCGTTGGTGAATTCATGAAAGATAAATTCATTCCCGGTCAAGGCATTGCCAACACAGGCATTGAGTCGGATGACGTAAGAAAATTAGAGCTTTCGTACGACGACGTTATTCGGTATTTGAAGAAGGAAGTGATTCAGGTGGAGGCCGAAGCGGGCTTCGTTGTTATAACCTTCGAACAACAAAACATTGGATGGGGAAAAGTGGTTGGAACCCGCTTGAACAATAACTATCCGAACGAGTGGCGCATTCGATCTTAGGCTTCTTTTTCGGGAAGATGCTTATCAAAATCTTGGATAGCAGGAATGATTGTCTTGGAAAAATCGTTGACCGGCTCATACACAAACGAAGCGTCTTTTTGCGATTGCGGAATCATGTGAAACTTATCGTCGAGCGCATGCAGCATAACGAACAGCGAGCTGGTTCCCAATAAATATTTCGCCAAGGAAAACGTTGCGCCCAAGGCTTTATTCCATTTTTCACCACCGCCTTTGATGTTTTTGGAAATGAGTTTTCCTAAAAAATACATTCCAATAACCACCACCAAGAAAATACCAAGGAACACTGCAACCCGCGTGCTCATAGAGCCGTCTGTTGCGCCAATCATCTTCGATACAGATTCAGATAAATACACGGCTGCATATATGCCAACAAAAAAGGCCAGAAAGGAGAATAGCTCTGAAACAAAGCCGTTCATCCATCCGCGCCAAAGTGCCCATGCTACGATGAGGACTAGAATAATATCGAGATAGCTTACCACTTCTCGAAGCTAAATCAATTTCCAGGACAAACCCTTTTTCAATCCAGTACTTTTTCACTTTACAATGTTCAACAAATGGAGCCCAAGTCTCGCGTTTTTCGCTTTGCTTTGTAATGTGAACGTACGTCCGAAAAAACACCTGGGTCAGCATTTCCTATTGGATTTGTCTATCTGCGAAAGAATTGCTGAAGCCATTACTGGCGTGGGCGAAACGAAGAAAATTATTGAGGTTGGCCCTGGAACAGGAGCTCTCACTCAGTTTCTCATGAAGCTTCCATTCGAGACTTCTGTTGTGGAAGTAGACGACGAGTCTGTTGCTTATTTGAATGCTTACTACCCTGCACTTCGCGGGAGAATTTTCGAGGAAGATTTTCTTCGCATGAATTTGAAAGAAAGCTTCGGTGATAATTTTTGTGTGGTTGGAAATTTTCCTTACAATATTTCTTCGCAAATTTTATTCAAGGTACTGGACGAATGGGAATGCGTTCCCGAAGTGGTTGGAATGTTTCAAAAGGAGGTTGCAGAGCGCATAGCATCGGGCCCTGGAAGTAGAGATTACGGCATCTTATCGGTCCTGCTTCAGGCGCATTACGAAATTAAATATCTCTTCACGGTTGAACCGGAAGTTTTCAATCCTCCACCCAAAGTGAAGAGCGGTGTATTGCGCATGCAGCGCAGACCCGCACCATTGGTGACTTCCCAACAAAAAGAATTCAAGCAAGTGGTGAAGTTGGCGTTCAACCAACGAAGAAAAACCATTCGCAATTCAGTGAAGTCCCTGCTTCAACCGGGAATAACTTCGGAGAACGATTTGTTCAACAAGAGACCCGAGCAATTATCGGTGGAACAATTTATTGAATTGACCAGCATTCTATTTCCCAACAAATAACTCATTCAGCTTAAATTAGCATCATGGCAGCATTGGTAACACTTAGTGAATTCGTAATGGATCGTCAATCAGACTTTCCATATGCTTCAGGCGATTTAACGCGACTTCTTTCCGACATTGGAATTGCGGGAAAGATTATTAACCACAAGGTGAATAAGGCGGGGCTTCAAGATATTCTTGGCGCAGCAGCCAACATTAATGTTCAAGGGGAAACGCAAATGAAGTTGGACGTGTTCTCTGACGAAACGTTGTTAAATGCGATGCGCTGGGGGGGGCAAGTAGCGGGTGCGGGGAGTGAAGAGAATGAAAAGTATTTCGCCTTCGATCTAGAGCGTTGCAAAAAAGCGAAGTATGTCATCTTGTTCGATCCGTTGGACGGCTCTTCGAACATAGATGTGAACGTGAGCATAGGAACGATTTTTTCTATTTTCAGAAGGAAGAGCAGCATTGGAGATCTTGCGAATGTGAACGACTTTCTTCAGAAGGGAGATGAGCAAGTTGCCGCTGGATATATTATTTATGGAAGTAGCACCATGTTGGTTTATACAACGGGACACGGTGTGAACGGATTCACGCTTCAGCCGAGTATTGGTGAGTTTTTCCTTTCACATCCCAACATGAGAATTCCTGAAGATGGCGCTATCTATAGCATGAACGAAGGGAATTTGAATTCGTGCGAAAAAGGTGTTCAGGAATACATAGCTTGGTGCAAGGAAGATGAAAAGAAAACGAATCGTCCGTATTCTGCGCGTTACATTGGTTCACTTGTTTCAGACTTTCATAGAAACTTAATCAAAGGCGGAATCTATATTTATCCGAGCACCACCAAAAACAAAAGTGGAAAATTGCGTATGCAATACGAATGCAATCCACTTGCATTCATTTGTGAGCAAGCAGGCGGAAAAGCCACTGACGGACACCGCAGAATTATGGAAATTGTTCCAACCGATTTGCACCAACGTTCTCCTCTTTTTATAGGATCAAAAAACATGGTGGAAAAGATTGAAGCCCTAATTCAACAACATTCGTAAGATGCGGACGATCTTTTTGCTTTCCTTTTTATTCCTAGGAATATCAGTGTTTGCACAAGATTCTGCAGTCAACATGTCGCGTGAGAATGGTGTCTCATTAGAGAAATTCAACAATAGAAAAATTATACAAAAGCTTCGAACGTTCAATAACCAAAGAGCTGTAGCCATAGGCCTTGATGTGAGTTTGGGATTGTTTGGCGTTCATCGCATGTACTTGGGAACGGATCTAAAAGTACCTGTGATCTATACCGCTACCATTGGTGGTGGTGGTGTTTTGTGGTTGATAGATTTTGGGCTGCTTGTCGCAGTGAAAGATCTAACTCATTTCAAGAACAATCCGAATGTTTTTATGTGGAATACAACTCGTTAAAACATGGATCAAGGGCTATCTGTTGTTCTCATTGCTTTCAACGAAGGTCATCACATTGCGAAATGTTTGTTGGCCGCACAAGGGGTAGCCGATGAAATTGTAGTGATAGATTCCGGCTCTACTGACAATACTATTGAAGTCTGCAAAGCATATGGCGCAAAGGTTATCACCCATGCGTGGGTGGGATATTCAGAACAAAAAAACTTTGGAAACAAGCAAGCATCATTCGATTGGATCTTAAGTTTAGACGCCGATGAGGTGTTGAATGAAATTCTTATTGAATCTATATTGAAGTGGAAACGAAATCCGCAAGCGGCTTGTTTCAAGCGAATGACTAACTACTGCGGAACGTTTATAAAACACGGAGGTTGGTATCCAGATGTTAAAGTGCGTCTCTTCAATAAGCAAGAAACACAATGGGAAGGAACCATTCACGAAGTGCTTCGTGGATTGTCGAAAGAGAATACATTTTTGCTGGAAGGAGATTGTTTGCATTATTCGTACTACTCCGTTGATCAGCATTACGCCCAAGCAGAAAAATTCACCAGCATACAAGCCGAGGATTTGTTTCAACAAGGAAAAAAATCACCTTGGTACAAACGCGTGTTCAGTCCCATTGCGAAATTCGTTGTGGACTATTTCTTCCGATTCGGATTTCTAGACGGAAAGGCGGGCTTCACCGTGGCGCATATTTCAGCGTACGCCACACACTTGAAATACAAAAAACTACATGAGCACATTCGCCTTTCCAAGTAGCATAGCCATCTCGCGTACCGATAGCATTGGCGATGTGATTGTAACATTTCCCTTGTGTGGTTTCATTAAAAAACACTCTCCGAATACGCGCATAGTTTTTATTGGAAGAGGCTATACACAGGCCATTGTAGAGGCTTGTCCGTTTGTAGATGAATTCTTGAATTTCGATAAGCATTCAGAATCTAGTTTGAAAGTAGAAGCGTGCGTATTCGCCTTTCCAGATGCGGAAGTCATGAAGTGGGTGAAGGCGCAAGGGGTGAAGAAACGCATTGCCACAGGAAGCAGAATTGCCTCTTGGAAATTCGCCAATGACCGCGTGTTCTTTTCAAGAAAGAATTCAGATTTACACGAATCGCAATTGAATTTTTATTTGTTGTATCCATTAGGCGTAAAAGACGTTCCAACCCTCGAAGAAATTCGAGAATGGCACGTCCTGAAAACTCAAGTGGAAAGCCCCATTCAACTCGACCCGAATAAACGTTCGGTTATCTTTCACATGCTAAGTAAAGGCAGTGCATTGAATTGGTCCTTGGGGCAATATCAACAATTAGCGTCACTTCTTCCCTCTTCGGAATTCAACATATACATTACTGGAACGGAAGAAGAAGGTGTGCGGATTCGTAAGGGTTTTCAATTCGATTCACACATTACCGACTTAACTGGAAAGCTTTCCCTTCAACAATTAATCGCATTTATTTCATCTTGCGACACACTGGTTGCTGCAAGCACCGGACCGCTGCATGTAGCGTCTGCTTTAGGCATTCGAGCCATTGGACTATATCCTTCGAAACGTCCCATGCATCCCGGAAGATGGATGCCACTGGGTGTCAACGCGAACTATTTAGAAGATGGAAATTCGGCACAAAAAGAAAGCCTCGAGATTTCTCCCGAGGCTGTTTTGAAAAAGATTTTGGAAGGTTAGTTTATAGCTTCATTCAC
>Ga0208597_1000079_pt1 | contig 33345 bp, 30 predicted proteins | sample LakMenEpi05May12_FD_150673 | JGI IMG/M metagenome (GOLD analysis project Ga0208597, IMG submission 150673) | Freshwater microbial communities from Lake Mendota, WI - 05MAY2012 deep hole epilimnion (SPAdes) | ecosystem: Environmental > Aquatic > Freshwater > Lake > Epilimnion/Euphotic zone ...
CATGATTGGTGTTGGACTGGCATGGGCAAGTATTTTAGCAATGCCTTATGTAATATTATCTGGATCCATCCCAGCGGGAAAACTTGGCATCTACATGGGTATTTTTAATTTCTTTATAACATTACCTCAAATTGTGAATGGAATTTTCGGAGGCTTTATAGTAAAACATTTTTATAATGGACAATCTATATATGCAATAGTGTTGGCTGGCTTTTTATTGATTTGTGCTGCAGTAAGTGTATTGTTTGTATATGATGCAGGAGCGGAGAAAAAATAATAAATCGGAATTGATAAAGTATAATTATTTTAAAAAATAGAATATGAAAAATAAATCGTTATTGTTTAGTAAGGTGTTTATGATGTTGTTTTTGATGGCTTTTACTTTTATGTCAAATGCATCAGGATTAAAAGGGGTGAAAGGAAGTAATGCTGTTGCTGCTAGTATTTCCGCATATCCAAGTAATTGGTTTGTGCAGATGAAATGGAATAAAGTGCAAGTGCTTTTGCGAAGTATGGATATTGATTTGTCTAAAGCAAAAGTAAGTATTAATTATCCTGGGGTTAAAGTCATTAAAGTAGTTCCCTTTTCAAATAATCATTATGTAGCAGTGGATATTGCTATTGATGCTATTGCAAAAGCAGGAAATATTCCCTTTGTAATTACTTCAGGAAATGAAAGTATTAAAATTGATTGGGCTTTAAAAAATCGCAGACCAGGAAAGGGAACGCAATTTGCACAAGGAATCAATCAGTCTGATTTTATCTACTTTTTAATGCCTGACCGATTTAGCAATGGCAATACTGCCAATGATCGTATTGCTGGTTTAAAGGATCAAACTTTAAATAGGGATTCTATTTATCATCGACATGGGGGTGATTTACAAGGCGTGCAAAATCATTTGGATTATATGCAAAAAATGGGGGTTACTACTTTATGGATGACGCCCGTGATTGAAAATGATATGCCTAATAGAACCGAGCATGGCTATGCTTTTACAGATCATTATACGATTGAAAAAAGATTTGGCGGTGATGCTGCTTATTTGCAATTAAGTGATGCATTGCATGCAAGAGGGATGAAACTAATTCAGGACGCTGTGTATAACCATGTTGGTAGATTCCATTTTTTAGTACAGGATGCACCTGAAAAAGATTGGTTACACCAATGGCCTGAGTTTACCCAAACCAATTATAAGGAGCAAACTGTTTTTGATCCTTATAAATCGATGAAGGATAGTAAAAAAATGGCAGACGGCTGGTTCACTACCGAGATGCCAGACATGAATCATCAAAATGAGTTTGTTGCTAAATTTTTAATTCAACACGCTTTATGGTCAGTGGAAACCTATGGTATAGATGCTTGGCGTATTGATACTTATATTTATAATGATATGGCGTTTATGAATCGTTGTAATCAAGCTTTATTAACCGAGTATCCAAAACTTATTTCTTTTGGAGAGTGTTGGGTACATGGGGTAGCCAATCAGGCATACTTCACAGAAAACAATATGAATATTTCATTTAAAAGTAATTTGCAGGGGGTCGCTGATTTTCAAACTTTATTTTATGGCATTCAGCCTGCCTTGAATGAAAAATTCGGTTGGACAGATGGTGTAAATAAATTGTACAATACATTAAGTCAAGATTTTTTATACAAAGATCCTACAAGGAATGTGATCTTTTTGGACAATCATGATATGACCCGTGCATACTCTGGCTTTGGGGAAAGTATTCCAAAACTAAAAATGGCAATGGCATGGTTAATGACCTGCCGTGGCATACCACAGATGTATTATGGTACGGAAGTTTTAATGAAAGGCATATCAAATCCAGATGGTTGGGTGCGATTGGATTTGCCTGGTGGGTGGCAAGGGGATGCTAAAAGTGCATTCACGGAGCAAGGATTAACGAGTGATGAAAAAGACATGTTACATTATACACAGTTATTAGGAAAGTATCGACAGTCCTCTTCAGCCATTACAAAAGGGAAGTTGATGCAATATTTACCAAATGATGGATTATATGTTTACTTTAGGTATTCAAATGATCAAACTGTTATGTGTGTAATGAATACGTCTGCAGAAAACAAAGAAGTCAATTTTTCAAATTTTTCGGAAAGGACTGCGGGATATAAAGGAGGCAAGGACATTATTGGTGGGTCGAATGTAAATAGCCAATTTAATGTACCTGCACAAACATTCAAGTTGATTGAATTAACCAAATAAGCATGTCTAAATACGAAAATGTTCATTTTGTAGATACAAAACAGCCTGTCTGGAACTATTCCCTTTTTTCAGATGTGGCTATACAAAATTTTCAAAATGGCACGCATTATTCTTTGTATGAATTGTTTGGAAATAAGCAAATTGAAGTAGCCAACACCAAAGGAACTTATTTTAGTGTATGGGCACCCAACGCAACTGCAGTTTTTGTGGTAGGTAATTTTAATGATTGGAATAACCAATCACATCCCTTAAAAGTTAGATTAGATCAATCTGGAATTTGGGAGGGGTTTATTCCCAATATTCTACAAGGTGAGGTATATAAATATCATATACACGGAGTGAATGATGTAAGATTGGATAAGGCGGATCCATTTGCGCACTATGCTGAATTAAGGCCATTAACGGCTTCCATTACTTGGCAAACAAAATATGATTGGAAGGATGCGGCATGGATGGAAAAGCGCAAAGTGGTCAATCAAATTAATCAGCCATATTCTGTTTATGAAGTTCATTTGGCGAGTTGGATGCGCCCCAATAAAAATGATGAACAATCCTTCAATTCCTATCACCAATTAATTTCATTATTGGTTCCCTATGTCAAAGAAATGGGATTTACACATGTGGAATTTATGCCAGTGATGGAGCATCCCTTTGATGGTAGTTGGGGATATCAGGGCACTGGATTTTTTGCACCTACTTCCCGTTTTGGAAATCCACAACAATTTGCTGCATTAGTAGAAGCCTTCCATGCAGAAAATATTGGGGTTATTTTAGATTGGGTGCCGTCTCATTTTCCCTATGATGCACATGGCTTGTATATGTTTGATGGAGCGAATACCTATGAATATGCAGATATGCGAAAAGGATTTCATCCAGATTGGAATTCATATATTTTTAATTACAAAAGAGGGGAAGTAAAATCATTTTTAATAAGTAGTGCGCGATTTTGGTGTGATCAATTTCACATTGACGGACTTAGGGTTGATGCAGTAAGCTCCATGTTGCGATTGGATTATAGTAGGGAAGAAGGAGCTTGGGATCCCAATGAGTTTGGCGGTAATGGGAATATAGAAGCCATCGCATTCATCAAGGATTTAAATGAAACCCTGTATCGTGATTTTCCAGCTATTCAAACCATTGCAGAAGAAGCTTCGGATTGGCCTGGAATATGTAAGCCTACCTTTATGGGTGGATTGGGTTTTGGAATGAAATGGATGATGGGATGGATGCATGATACTTTGGATTATTTTAAATTAGATCCTATTATGCGTTCTGGTGCTCAGGATAAATTTTCATTTTCCATGATGTATTATTATGACGAACATTTTATGTTACCATTGAGTCATGATGAAGTGGTGCACGGGAAAAGCCCCATGATTTTTAAAATGCCAGGAGATGAATGGCAAAAGTTTGCAAATTTAAGATTGCTCTATGCCTATATGTTTTTGCATCCTGGTGCAAAATTATTATTCATGGGTAATGAATTCGCAGCTACTAGTGAATGGAATTTTACGACTGAGTTGCAGTGGGAGTTATTGCAATTTCCATCACACCAAGGCATGAAAAATTGTGTGCAACAATTAAATCATTTGTATAAAAGTCATCCTGCTTTGTATGAGTTGCAATTTGATCCTGCTGGTTTTGAGTGGGTAGAAACCAATAAGCGATCAGAAGGGGTATTGGCATTTATGCGAAAAGGGAATGAAGCCTCAGAATCGGTTTTGGTGGTTTTAAACATGACACCAGTTTCTAGAACTGATTTTCCAATTCATGTTCCCGGAAAAAAAATTTGGCGTCAAATATTTAACACTGATGCAACGGAATTCTGGGGCGTCGGCGATTTGTCAAACGATACGATTACCCCAAAAACAAATCCTGAAAACGAACAATGGGGCATTCTTACGCTACAATTACCTGCATTAGCTGCAATTGTTTTAAAATAATTGCTTTTATAATGGTATTGATTTCAATACATTATCCAGTATAAGCACATATTTCATTGAGTTTTCCACATTAGTTTGTTTTACGATAAAGTTCATAATTAGGTAACAATAACCTGTGACCTTTGTATTATTAATCCAACTCGATAAAAACATTACCTTATGAAATCAAACAACAAAGCAATGTTATATGAAGCCGTTTCGGAATTCATACAATTGCACGCCTTTGATCATTTGTTAGACAATGAATTAGCGCAGTTAAAATCCTTAATTAATCAATGGTCGCAAGCTATTGATATTAATGAAATGAAAGAACTTACTGAAAAGCTTATTCCGCTTTTAAGTAAGGCAAACTTTTTTGTAGAATCAATTTCTCCTGCAGCTATTCAATTATGGTTTTATGCATTGTCCTACAATGAAATTCCTATTGGAAATATGATGCAAGGTTTTAGTAATTCAAATGAATTAGTGTAAAAACTATTTGATTGAATTATTAAATAGGGTTGCGTTTCCTAAATAAATGATACTGGTTCTAAAATAATAATGCCCACCCGATGTATCGGGAGGGCATTATTATTTAAATTATTTAGCGTGAACTGTATATTTCTCCAGCTTATAATTATAACAAACTTTTCTTTAATGCAGTTTTACCTTCTCCAATTTTAAAACCATTGTGGTACACTTCAACTTTGTATTCCCCTTCGGTAAATTTATTGGATTGTTTAAAATCGTAGCTCACAGGCAATGCAACATTTTGTTCATATACTACGGAAAGTTTATTTGCATAACTACGTGCGCCATCTTCTCTGGTATTAAAATTACCGCCATCACCAATGGCTTTTCCGTCAGGACCCGTAATGCAAACATATAATTCCTGTGTACCAGAAGGGGTGATTTTGTTTTTATCAATCATAAATGCCAAACGAATCAAGTTGGCTCTTTTAGCGGTTGCGGTAGCTCTTTCACTGCCATTGCTTTTAACACGGATGGCTTGGATGGTAAAAGTAGAAGCATGAAGGGTTGAACCAATGTCCTGCAGACGCTCTTTTTCCTTTTTGGTCGTATTTAAGTTGGAAGATAAGGTTGAATTTTGGGTGGTTAATTCCTGATTTTGGGCATTCAATTGCTTGTTTTCTTCTTGTGCTTTACCTAAGTCAGCCAGTAAGTTATTTACCTTGCCATTTAATTCTGAAATCATTGATTTTGCCTCGCCTAATTCTTTATCCGTCGCTTCTTTTTTTCTTAAAATATTACTAATATTCATTTTAAGTTTTTGGATCGCCACTGATTTTTCCTGTAATTCACCTTGTAAACCAGTATTTTCCTGGTTCAGAGAGTCCACTTTTGCAGAAGCAGCGATGAAGTCCGCTTGAATACTATTTTTTGTACTGTCTAAAACGGCTACCTCGGCGGTATAATTGGTAATAATTTCCGTTTTTGTGTTATTGGTATTAACAAAATAAATCCAAGAGCCAATTAAGGCGATTACTAATACTACAATTGAAATTTTACTTCCGTTATTACTTGTTTCGTTACTCATAAAATGATCATTTAATTGAATACAAAGGTAGAATATTATTAAACAAATTGTGGAATGTAATTTGGGAAACTTGCTAATAGGTCGTTAAATTAATTTTATATTTGCTGATGCCCACTTCAAAAATTATTGCCAATTGGAAAAATAAGGTGTTTGATGCCGTTTATTGGCTCGAAGGGGAGGAGCCATATTATATTGACCAAGTAGTCAATTATGCGGAACATCATTTACTTTCTGAGGCGGATCAATCCTTTAATTTAACTGTTTTTTATGGCAAGGATGCCGATTGGGCACAGGTCATAAATGCATGTAAGAGATATCCGGTGAATGCGGAAAAGCAAGTGGTAATTTTAAAGGAAGCGCAACACATGGGTCAAATCGAAAAGTTAGAATCTTATGTAGAAAAGCCTTTGTCTTCCACTATTTTAGTAATTGCTTACAAAGACAAAAATGTGGATGGTCGTAAAAGTTTTGGGAAATTACTCAAAACGAAATCCATTTTTATTGCGACTAAAAAAATGTATGATAATAAGTTACCTGAATGGGTGGGTGGTTTTGTATCAGAGAAAGGGTTTCAAATTTCAACCAAGGCCATTCAAATTATTGTGGATCATATTGGTAATGATATTAGTCGTATCCAAAATGAAATTGACAAGTTGGTGGTGAATTTGGGTGAACGAAAAAAAATCACCGAAGATGATATTGAAAAATACATTGGTATTAGTAAGGAATACAATGCATTTGAATTTCAGGATGCCATTGCGCAGCGAAATTTTTCAAAAGCAATTCGCATGATTCAATATTTTGAATCCAATAATAAAGCGGCACCTATTCAATTAATACTACCCACGCTGTATTCTTTTTTTAGTAAGCTGTATGCGATATATGGCTTGGGAACTAGGGATGAGAAAACAATTATGAGTGAAGTGGGCGCTAACTTTTTTTCAGTTAAAAATTTATTAATTGCTGCGCGTAACTATCCTGCGGGTAAAGTGCAACATATACTAATTCTTATACAAGAATATAACTTAAGGGTATTAGGGATTAATGATGCAGACAATACAGATGCAGACTTGCTCAAGGAGTTGGTCGTAAAAATAATGGATCCTGCCCTTATGGATATTGCTGTAAAATAGTCGTCGCCGTTTGTTTGTCTAAATGCAATTGATTTTTTAGTGCATCTAGCCCACTAAATTTTTCTTCCCCTCTGATAAATTCAAAAACGGATACCGTGATGGTATTTTCATAAATATCTGCATCAAAGTTGAAAATATGCACTTCAATAACTTTCTTTTGTCCATCTACGGTTGGCCGAATGCCAATATTCATCATTCCGTCATAAACTTTTTCACCGAAACAATTACCATGCACTCTAACTGCATAAACACCATTCGCAGGTATTAATTTTTCTTCATTTAAAATTCGCAAGTTTGCAGTGGGGAAACCAATGGTGCGACCAATTTGATTTCCTCTTACAATGAATCCGTCAAAAAAGTAAGGGTAGCCTAATAGTTGGTTTGCTTTTGAAATATTTTTGTCAAGCAGATAATTTCGTATAAGGGTGGAACTTATAATTTCACCATTCACCAACTGCTCATTAATTTCTTCTACATTAAAATGATGTATTTCACCAAGGGAAACTAATAAATCAAAATTTCCCATCCGGCCTTTGCCAAAATGATGATCATATCCAACAATAATGGTATGGGGATGAAAATGGGCGACTAAAAAATCCTGGACATATTCCGCGGCTGTCAAATTCGAAAATAGATAATCAAAATTGATGACCACCAAGTGGTCGATATTGGCTTTTTCAAGTAGTTGAATGCGTTCGTCTAAGCAAGTGAGTTGTTTAATTTCACCTGGTATGGAGGATATAATTTTACGGGGGTGTGGGTGAAATGTAATAATCACGCTTTCCCCAGCTACTTGTTGGGCTATTTCCTTGATTCTTTTAATAATTTGAAGGTGTCCAGTATGAACGCCATCAAACGCCCCTGTTGTAATAACAGCGTTTTTAAAAGGTGGTAATTGTTTTAAATCGTAATGAACCTTCATCTATTATTGCTAAATATGGCACAAATGTAAAACAATTGTACCTTTGTGCCATAAACCAATTTTCATCAATGTCATTGTATGCCCAACGCGGAGTTTCCGCTCAAAAGGAAGAAGTTCATGCAGCTATCCAACATTTAGACCAGGGGTTGTATCCAAACGCATTTTGTAAGTTGTATGCCGACTATTTGGGGGGCCAGTCTGATTATATCAATATCATGCATGCGGATGGCGCAGGAACCAAAAGTATCTTGGCATATATCTATTGGAAGGAAACGGGAGATGCAAGTGTTTGGAAGGGCATAGCGCAGGATGCGATTGCCATGAATTTAGATGATTTATTATGTGTGGGTATTTATGATCAAATATTATTTTCATCTACCATTGATCGAAATAAATCAGTGATAACAGGGGAGGTGCTAAGTGTTTTAATTAATGGTACACAGGACTTTTTTACTACATTAAAAAACTTTGGTGTAAATATTGAATTTTTAGGGGGAGAGACTGCTGATGTAGGAGATGTGGTTAGAACTATTGCGGTGAATGGAACCATGACGGCAAGATGGCCTAAATCAAAATTAATCACCAATGATTTAATTGCGCCAGGCCAAGTGATTGTCGGGTTTTCAAGTCATGGAAAAGCAAGTTATGAAACTGATTATAACAGCGGCTTAGGAAGTAATGGTTTAACCAGTGCGCGACATGATGTTTTAAGTAAGGAATATGCAACAAAGTATCCAGAAACTTTTGAGCCAACCATAAATGATCAAGTGGTGTATATCGGAAAGAATAAAGTTACAGATGAATTAAACATACCAGGTTTTGGTTCAGTATCCGTTGGGAAGTTGTTGTTAAGCCCTACGCGTACTTATGCTCCGCTGGTAAAAGCAATTTTAACGGAACATTTCCAGGTGGTGAAAGGCATGATTCATTGTAGCGGTGGAGGGCAAACAAAGTGTATGAAATATTTGCCCGGGAATATGCGCATTGTAAAAGATAATTTAATGGAGCCGCCACCAATTTTTAAGTTAATTCAGGAAAATTCAGGGGCGAATACCAAAGAAATGTATCAGGTTTTTAATATGGGCCATCGATTGGAAATTTTCACTGATTCGGTATCTGCAGCTGCATTAATCGAAATTGCTAAAACCTTTAATATTGAAGCGCAAGTGATTGGTCGTGTGGAAGCTTCAGAACAGAAGGAGTTAGTTTTAGAAGGAAGTTTTGGTAAGGAAGTATTTAGCTATTAATTTTATATAAGTCCAATGATTTAATTTAAAAGTTTGAATCATCAATTATCTTAAACAAATTATAACATCATGAGTGAAATTGTAGTTCAGTTGGAACATGTGAATATTTATCAAAGTGGTAATTTGATTTTGCAAGAAGTAAATTTTGAAGTGCAAAAGGGTGAATTTGTTTATTTGGTGGGTAAAACTGGCACTGGGAAAAGTAGTTTACTGAAAACTTTATATGGGGAAATAACGCTTACCGAAGGGCAGGGTAAAGTGGTTGGTTTTGATTTGAAGGAAATGGATTGGAAAAAACTTCCATTTTTAAGAAGAAATCTAGGGATCGTTTTTCAAGATTTTCAATTATTGACGGATCGCAATGTGCATGAAAATTTGAGATTTGTGCTAAAGGCCACAGGATGGCAGGATGAGCAATTAATCAACCAAAAGATCAATGATGTATTAGCCAAGGTAGGGCTTCAAAATAAAGGCTTTAAAATGACTTTTGAGATGAGTGGGGGCGAGCAGCAAAGGGTGGACATTGCTAGGGCCTTGCTTAATTCTCCTAAATTAATACTGGCAGATGAGCCAACGGGCAGTTTAGACCCGGAAACCAGTGATGAAATCATGCAAATTTTGTTCCAAATTGCCAAGGAAGATGGTACTGCGATAGTGATGGCTACCCACGATTTTATGGTCGTGAATAAGTTTCCTTCCCGTACCCTGACAACCGAGGGAGGCAGGCTGGTTGCAAAGGCCTAAATTTTCTCCACTAATTGTACACAAAACCCCCTTTTTAACTTGAATTCTTGACTCTTTTTCTTATGTTCGCAGACATAAAAAAGTAGAAAACAAGTGAGACTAAAGTCATTAGAAATCAAGGGGTTCAAGAGCTTTGCTGACAAAACAATTGTAAGTTTTGATGAGGGTATAACTGGAATTATCGGACCAAATGGTTGTGGTAAGAGTAATATTATTGATAGCATAAGATGGGTTATTGGAGAACAGAAAATTTCAGCACTACGTAGTGAGAATTTAGATTCTTTGGTTTTTAACGGAAGTAAAACCAGAAGTGCGAGTAGTATGGCTGAAGTAAGTTTGACCTTTGAGAATACAAAAAATTTATTACCAACAGAATTTAACAACGTAACTGTTACCCGTCGTTTTTATAAAAATGGCGAGAGTGAATACAGATTAAATGATGTTGCTTGTCGTTTAAAAGATATTCATAATTTATTTATGGATACTGGGGTGAGTACAGATAGTTATGCAATTATAGAATTAGGCATGGTGGATGATATTATCAAGGATAAGGATAATAGTCGTCGTCGCATGTTAGAGCAAGCAGCTGGGATTACAATTTATAAAACACGTAAGAAAGAAGCGAAGAATAAATTAGATGCCACTGAGCAGGATTTGGCAAGGATTGAAGATTTGATATTTGAAATCAACAATCAACTAAAAACTTTAGAAAATCAAGCAAAGAAGGCCGAGAAGTATTTTGAAATTAAGAAGGACTATAAGGATACTGCCATTGAGTTAGCGAAAGCTGCATTAGAGGGCTTTAACATAAGCTACAAGGAGTTAAATGAACAACAGGATTCGGAGACGGATAAGAAGTTTGAATTAGAAGCGGCGATTGCATTGGAAGAAGCTGCACTTGAGCAAGAGCGTGTAGGGTTTATCGAAAAGGAAAAGAATTTGCAAACAATGCAGCATGCATTTAACGATTTGTTGCAAAACTTACGTTCAAAGGAAAATGATAAAAATTTAGCAGCGCAACGACTTGATTATTTAAACGATAAAGAAAAATCGCTACAAGAATTTTTAGAAAGAGCAGAAGGACAATTAAAAACCATTGGTGACTCCATTGAATACACCAAGTTGCAGGTAGTGGATGAGGAAAAAATATTTCAAGATTTTAAAGCAAGGGTGGAACAATCCCAACTTGAATTAACCAATAAGCGAACTGATTTTGATGATCAAAGATCGGTGTTGGATAACTTAAGACAACAATACCAACAAATTCAACGTAATCAATTTGATGCGGAGAAAAAAGTTGCCGTTGCGGATACGTCTATTCAAAATATACAAAGATCACAACTTCAGTTAGAAGAGGAGCAAGGACAAAGGGTAATACAAATTGAAACTATAACCGCACAACTAGCAGAAAAAGAAGCTGCATTGGCTTCCAATAAAGCACATTTGGCTGAATTGCATTTGCAACATGATCATGCAAAAGCGGGTATTTTTGAAACACAGGAGCAATTAGAAAAATTAAGATCTCAATTGGCCGATGAAACAAGAATATTAGATGCCAAAAAGAATGAGTACGATTTATTGAAAAGTTTAGTGGACTCTATGGAAGGTTATCCTGAGAGCGTTAAATTTTTACATAAAAATACAGGGTGGAATCATAGTGCACCCATTTTATCCGACATTCTATATGTTAAGGAAGAATATCGCACAGCCGTTGAAAATGTATTAGAGCCTTATTTAAACTATTATGTTGTTAATAATTTACAAGAAGGTTTGCAGGCAATTCAATTGTTAGATGAAAACAAAAAAGGAAAAGCTAATTTCTTTTTATTGGATCAACTAAAAGGAACAAGCGCAGTTGCGGCCCCTGCAAACACGATTGCCGCATTGTCAGTGTTAGAAGTAGATAGTAAATATGCTGCTTTGGCAAGTCAATTGTTAGGTAATGTATTTATTGCCGAAAATGAGCAAGCTTTACAAACTGAATTTGACGGTATTCTTTTAGAAAAAACAGGCAAGTACGTTAAAGGGAAGTATACCTTGACTGGTGGAAGTGTTGGTATTTTCGAAGGTAAAAAAATTGGACGTGCAAAAAATTTAGAAAAATTATTAGCCGACATTCAGTCACAAGAAAAAATTGTGAATGAATTAAAGGAGAAAATTCAAGTGAAGCACAATGCTGTTTTAGAATTTAACGAATTGTTGAAGGAGAATGAAATTAGAGCTATTGAGCAATTGGTGAATACTTTAATTAATGAAGTTTTTGCAAATAAAAATAGATTAGAAAATTTACAATTAGCCCAAACTTCTGCTGCTACTAAGCTGAAGGAATTTGAGGAAAAATTACAGTTTGAACATACTGCAATAGCGGATACAAGAATTTCATTTGAAGCCTTAAATATTTCCTTACAGGAAACACAAACTAAATTAGAGGCAATTGAGTTGGCTTATCAAGCTGCTGAGCAAGCGTATCATTTGGCATCCGGTGAGTTTAATGAGATGAATTTGCAATTGACAAAGCAACAAAGTAAAATTGAAGCTTTGCAACAGGAAGTATTGTTCAAGGAAAATCAATTGAATGACTTACATGCACAAATTCAAACGAATAGTGTACAATTGACGGAAGCTTCTGCAGCTATAATTGAAAGTAAAGACCAATTAACTTCATTGCAAGAAGGATTGGTAGAATCTATCAGAATCAAGGAAGAAGAAGAATTAAAATTAAATGAAGCAGATCAAACGTATTATAAGTTAAGAAATGATTTACAGGAAAAGGAAAGTGCATTAAGACACTTGGTGAAATCAAAGGAATTGGTAGATCAATTAATTAATGAGATTAAGGATAAGTTGAATAACTTAAAATTACAATTAGCTGGAACAAAAGAGCGCTTGAATGTTGAGTTTAAAGTTGAGATTGAGGATATCTTAGATGAAGGTCGTTTAACAGACACTTCTTTAGATGAATTACAAGCCAATACAGACAGAATGAAAAAGCGTCTGGAAAATATGGGTGAAGTAAATCCAACTGCCATTGAAGCCTATACTGAAATGAAAAAGAGATATGATTTCATTTTAGAACAGAAGAATGACTTAGTGACTGCTAAGGATAGTTTGATGTTGACCATTCAGGAGGTAGAAGCTACTGCCAACCAAGCATTTTTGGCGACTTACAATACAGCGCGTGAAAACTTCCAAAAAGTATTTAAGGCCTTATTTACAGAAGAAGATTCTTGTGATTTGATATTGGTTGATCCAGATAATTTAGCGGAAACTGCGGTTGAAATTGTAGCACGTCCTAAAGGTAAAAAACCATCTTCTATTAGTCAATTGAGTGGAGGAGAGCGTACATTAACAGCAACAGCTATGTTGTTTGCAATATACTTAATCAAGCCAGCGCCATTCTGTATTTTGGATGAGGTGGATGCACCATTAGATGATGCGAATGTGGGCAAGTTTACGCAGATGATTAAAAAGTTCAGTGACAACTCACAGTTTATTATTGTAACGCACAACAAACAAACGATGAGTGCAGTGGATGTTATTTATGGCGTTACCATGCAAGAGCCTGGGGTAAGTAAATTAGTTCCTGTGGACTTTAGAAGTTTGAATAACTAGTTACGCTCGTTTAAAATAATTGAAAGGGGTTGCTTCAAAATGAATGCGCCCCTTTTTTAAATTCAAAAATTTATTTTTTCAGTGCTTAAATCAGCGATTATATTATTTGTAGTTTGTTTTTTATTATACCTGCCATTTAGCAGACAACCTGATTATTTTGATAGTGAAACTGCGCCAGCAGTAATTAAAATGAAATCGGGTTCGATGGTTGCTGAATATTCGGAATACGGAAAGTATTATTCCATTAAAGTGGATTCAATGACTTATCATAATAGGATAGGAGCGCGTGTAGAAGTCATTTATGAATTACGCGAACCTGCGCATGCTAGATTAAATCAAGCTTGGGGATATTGGTTGATTCCTGAGGAATTGGCATGGTCTTTTGGCGCATTTGTAGTTTTACTTGGTGTTGCCTATGCAACTACATATCGGCCACATCCTTCTGCCATTGCGGAGCAATTAAAAGGTACTGATGCGCCTAAGAAAAAGTATGAATAGTTGAAAAAATATTGAAAAAGAATAAATGTATTTTTTAAGCACCAGAGAATAAACACCTATGCCTCGGCTCTCAGATCGCTTCGCTCACAATGTTCGCTCGACATAGCATTTATTCATCTTTTGCTTCAAAAAATAATAAAAGGGCAGGGCAGTAAAGTTAGCGTTTGAGTAGGCGTTTTATTTCCTTGTCAACATCTCGATTTTTGATGGTTTCTCGTTTGTCAAATTCCTTTTTACCTTTAGCCAATCCAATCTCCACTTTGGCATAGCGCTTTTCATTAAAAAATATACGTAGTGGGATGATGGAGAAACCTTTTTCTTTTACCTTGCCTTCTAATTTTTCAAGTTCTCTTTTGTTTAATAGCAATTTGCGATCGTGTACTTCGATGTGGTTGTTTTTATTACCATGGGTATAGGCATTGATAAATAAACCCCTTACCCAAAGTTCTCCTTTGTCAAACATGCAAAAGGAATCATTAAAACTAACCTTGCCCTCCCTGATCGATTTTACTTCAGTGCCTAACAATACAATGCCAGCCTCATACTTGTCCTCGATGTGGAAGTTAAAATAGGCTTGCCTATTATTGAGTTCGGTTTGTTTCACCACTTTTGCCATAAAAAATATTCCCGGTCTCAAATATGCTGGACCGGGAACAAAAGTAATATAAGTATTCTGTTTTTGAATTAGAAACTTAGATCGAAGGACTTTTAATTTCTAAATAGGAAGGCGACTTCAGAAAGTTTGTTTTTTAACTCCTTACGATCAATAATAAAGTCTAAAAATCCATGTTCTAATAAAAATTCACTTCTTTGAAAGCCAGGAGGTAAATCTTTTTTTATAGTTTCCTTAATGACCCTTGGGCCTGCAAAACCTATTAGAGCACCTGGTTCTGCAATATTAATATCGCCTAACATGCCAAAGCTTGCTGAAATTCCCCCAAAAGTAGGATCGGTTAATAAAGAGATGAAGGGTAATTTGGCATCACTTAATTGGGATAATTTACCACTAGTTTTTGCTAATTGCATTAAGCTAAAAGCACTCTCCATCATACGCGCGCCACCACTTTTACTAATCACTAAAAATGGATGTTTATGTTCTATGCAATAATCAACAGCACGACTAAATTTTTCGCCCATCACACTACCTAAGGAACCACCAATAAATTCAAAGTCCATACAAGCAACTACCATTGATTCGTCGTTTACTTTTCCAGCAGCAACACGCATCGAATCCTTTAAATCAGTTTTTGCATGAATCTCATCCAATCTTTTTTGATAATTTTTTAAATCGGTAAAATTTAGGGCATCTTTACTTTTGATATTATCAAACAATTCAGTGAATTCGGCATTGTTAAATAATATGTCAAAGTATTCATCACTACCAATGCGGTGGTGAAAATTACACTTGGTACATATGTATAAATTTTCCTTTAGCTCAGAACTAGTGCATATGTGATTACAGGACGGACACTTTGTCCATAATCCTTCAGGTGTTTCTTTTTTATCAGCAGTGGAAGTAGTAATCCCTTTTCTTATTCTTTTAAACCATCTGGATTTACTAGCATCATTGCCAATAGTTTCCTCGCCAGTTAGGTTTACTTCGATATCTTCTTCTCTGTTTTTCATTGGCATCGATTTAAAATAATATACACAGGCTATAATAGCTATTGTGCGTATGCAATCGGTTTCGTTATTATGAAGTTATAAAAAAATAAACAGCCACCTAATTTTTGGTTAGTGTGGCTATGTTAAAATTTTGTTTAAGCGTTACGGTTAATACAGTTTAAGTCATTAAAAGCAATTTCTAGTCTTGAAATAAAGGATTCTTCCCCTTTTCTTAACCAGACTCTAGGATCGTAAAACTTTTTATTGGGTTTGTCTGATCCATCAGGGTTTCCTAATTGGGTTTGTAAGTAGGCTTCATTCTTAATATAATATTTCAAAACACCTTCCCAGAATGCCCATTGTAAATCGGTATCCAAATTCATTTTAATTGCACCGTATCCAATGGCTTCTCTAATTTGATTTTGAGGAGAACCTGAACCACCATGAAAAACAAAGTAAACTGGTTTTGCTTCTGTCTTTAAATGGTTTTGAATATACACTTGACTATTGTTTAAAATATCGGGTCTTAATTCAACATTGCCTGGACTATAAACGCCGTGTACATTTCCAAAAGCTGCTGCAACAGTAAACATATTGCTGATTTTACTTAATTCAGTATAAGCGTATGCAACGTGTTCAGGTTGTGTATATAATTTGTCATTTTCAACACCACTATTATCAACCCCATCTTCTTCACCACCCGTTACACCTAATTCAATTTCAATACTCATTCCCAATGGTGCCATTCTTTTAAAGAAGTTAGCAGATGTTTGAATGTTTTCTTCTAAAGACTCTTCAGATAAATCCAGCATGTGGGAACTAAATAAGGGTTGTCCTTTTTCTTTATTGTATTGTTCTCCCGCGTCAATTAATGCACTGATCCAAGGAAGCCATTTTTTTGATGCATGATCTGTATGTAATACGACAGGTACATTATAAAATTTAGCTACTTGATGCACATGCAAAGCACCTGCAATCGCACCTTGAATATTGGCTTGTAAATTATCGTTCGGCATGCCTTTTCCAGCGATGAATTGTGCCCCTCCGTTTGAAAATTGTATGATAATAGGAGAGTTCACCTTTGCGGCTGTTTCGATAGCTGCATTAATGGTATCTGTGCCTGTTGTGTTTACTGCTGGAATTGCAAAATTATTGGCTTTGGCATCGTTGTATAATGCTTCTAATTCTTTGCCAAATAAAACGCCTGAAGGGTACTTGCTCATAGTTTAAATATTGAGTGGCAAATATACAAATTCTTGTCCAAACAAAGGTTAGTCTAATAGGGGATGGACGCGCAACAATTCCTAATAAAATGAGGCAAATTGATTCAAAAATTATCGCAATCGGGCTGAAATTGTCTGTATAGGAATGCTATTATAAAAAGCCCTTACTTTTCATCCAATCGTCATTATATACTTTACCGATGTACCTACTACCGTGGTCATGAAAAATACATACAACAACATCGGTTGGTTTCAGTTTATCTTTTAATTGTAGTAAACCTTGCAGACAACTACCAGCGCTATAACCACAAAATAGGCCTTCTTCTTTTGCAATTCGGCGCGTCATTAATGCACCGTCTTTATCATTTACTTGTTCAAAATGATTGATGACCGACATGTCATAATTTTCTGGTACAAAATCTTCTCCAAACCCTTCAGCAATATAAGGGGCTACTTTAGTATGATCAATTTCGCCGGTATTAAAATAATGTGTTAATAGAGATCCAACAGGATCAATTGCCCAAACTTGAATATTGGGATTTTGTTCTTTTAAAAATTTTGCAGTACCTGTAATGGTGCCACCGGTTCCAGCCGTACAAACGAAATGGGTGATTTTTCCTTCCGTTTGTTCCCAAATTTCAGGACCAGTGCTTTCATAGTGTGCCAAGCGATTCGCTAAATTATCATATTGATTTACAAAAAATGAATTTGGTATTTCGGAGGCAAATTTTCGCGCCACAGAATAATAACTTTTTGGATCAGTAGGTTCCACATTGGTGGGGCATACAAACACTTCAGCACCCATGGCTCTTAAAATATCCATTTTCTCTTTACTCTGCTTGTCGGTGGTTGTGAATATGCATTTGTAGCCTTTTACAATTGCTGCTAACGCTAAACCCATTCCGGTATTACCACTGGTACATTCGATAATGGTACCACCTGGTTTTAATCTTCCGTCGGCTTCTGCCACTTCAACCATCTTTAAAGCCATCCTATCTTTAATAGAGTTTCCTGGATTAAAATAATCCACTTTGGCAAGTATGGTCGCAGGAATGGATTCGGTTATTTTATTTAAACGAATTAAAGGAGTGTTGCCAATGGTCTCTAATATATTATTTAACCACATAGGATTATTGATCAATGTTGATTTTGTAAAATTAGCGTAAAAATTAGAGAAACTAAGAGATGTTAGTAATTACTAGACACTCGCAAAATTCGTTGTGATGATATCGCAGAATTTTGTAGCCACCAATTTTTCCCCAAGTGCAATCATGTTGGAGAATGCTTTTGCATTACTAATGCCATGTCCAATGATGACAGGTTTGTTGACACCTAAAACAGGGGTGCCGCCATAGTTTTCAAAATGAAAACGACCAAAGAAGGAATCGTTTTCTAAATTTTGATGCTTTGCAGCATCATACATTGCCTCAGCAGTTTTTAGGATAACGTTGCCTGTGAATCCGTCACATACAATTACGTCGGCTTTGTCATTGAAAACATCTCTGCCTTCCACATTGCCAATGAAACGAATTGCTGTATTTTCTTTTAACAAAGGGTAGGTGGCTTGCGCTAATGCATTTCCTTTCCCTTCCTCTTCACCCATGTTCAATAATGCTACTGCAGGGTCGGGAATATTTAAAATATGCTTTGCATATAAATTGCCTAAAATACCAAATTGATTTAATTGCTCAGGTTTGCAATCTGCGTTCAAACCTACATCCACTAGTATACCTGTTTGTCCATTTAGTTTTGGAAGTAAGGTGGCAATCGTGGGTCTTAAAACACCACTAATTGGTTTAATACTAAACATCGCACCAACCAACATCGCACCGGTGTTTCCTGCGCTTAAAAAAGCATCAATTTCACCAGCAGCTAACAATTTAAATCCAATTGCGATGGAGGAGTTGGGTTTTTCTTTTAAAGCTTTGGTTGGATGTTCGTGATACCCGATTACTTCAGGGGCATGTACCAAATGCAAAAATGGTGACGAAAAACCATGATCCTGAAATAATTGTTTCAGTTGATTTTCGTCACCAATGCAAAATATGTTGTTATCGGAATTAGTAAGATATTGTTTTACGCCTTTAACAGCTTCAAGTGGTGCAAAATCACCACCCATCATATCAATACCGATATTCATTAAATTTTTATTTGAATTACGCTTTTAATGGCGCTTTTTCAGATACTAATTTACCTTTGTAGTATAATTTACCTTCTTGAACATGCGCGCGATGACGTACATGGATTTCACCAGTTGTGCCATCTTTGCTTAAGGTAACTTCTTGAGCTACGTAGTGAGTTCTTCTTTTAGCACTTCTTTGTTGGGAGTGTCTGCGTTTAGGATTAGGCATCTCTTATGTTTTAATTAGTTTATATTTATTTTACTTTTCTACCTTCTTTGTTCTTTTTTTTTCTTCCTTTTCTTCTTTAAGTGCTCGTTCCCTATTTTATTCACCCAAGTCTTTAAACTTATCTAAATCTTTCCAAATTTTATTATTTGGAATTTCATTTGGGTTTGATCTAAACTTTTGCAACTGATCCAGTATTTCCTTATTGCAAGTGGATTCTCCTTTTTCAGTTTCCTTACAAACCTTTTGCAATGGAATACTCAAATTTATAAATTCAAAAATCCAAGCTGCAATTGAAAAATGACTTTCGTGTCGATCAATATAAAATATGTCCGGATCCTCTTCATTGCTGTTCATGGTGTCAGGGTCGTCCACTAATTTTACAATCAGATTAAACTCGTCCCATAATTGAACCGTTAGGGGATTACCACAACGATCGCATATGGTTTCCACCTTGCCATCCACATCAAAATGTAATTGCATAAAACCTTGGTTCTTCTCTAATTTGAGTTTAACCAATGTGTTGCAATTTTCAAAATCCTGAGGTCCGAAACTAGTAAAGAACTTGTCCTCAATACGGTATTCAAACTCGTGTAAACCGGGTATTAAACCCACAAATGCTATTTCGTAAGCCCTGTTTTGGTTCATAACCGTACTTATAAGGGTGGCAAAGTTAGTAAAAACCAACCAAAAGACAAAGTTTATCCTAATTTTACCCTATAAATAGTTCCAACTTGAAAAGGGGTAGCAAAATAGTCAAATGGGGTGGAAAATGGATATGGCAAATAGTTGCCCTATTGTTGCTTGCCTGCACTTTCTTTCCTGAGTTTGTACAAGTGGCCTACACCAAGCTATTGTTTAAATGGGGTGCCATGGGGTTGCGGATCATCACAGGTTGGATTCCTTTTTCCATCGGAGAGTATTTATATTTATTTTTACTTATAATATTGATTTACAATATTATATCAAGTTTATATAAATTAAAATATCAAATTAAATCACCCATTTTCACTTCAAATACCTGGTATAAAGTGAGTAAAAAGGGTAGTATTATTTTTGTCATTTTTGAGTTAATCTGGGGATTAAACTACCAACAAATAACACCTGCAAAGGAATTTAACCTCGAAGTACCCAAAACTTATACTGAAAGGCAGATGGATTCCATGAGCATTTCCTTGATTAACCAACTCAATATTACGAGGTCAACTATTTCAGATAGCCAATTACAATCGGTTAAAGGGGACAGCCTTATTAAACAGACGCTAAATCATTATAGGGCTATCTCAGAACAATATCCTTTTTTAAGTTATTCCTACCCCAATGTTAAATGGGCGCAATTGCCAAGATTAGGAGATTATATTGGGTACCTAGCATTTTATCAGCCAATCACGGGTGAGGCAATTGTAAGGGCTGATTTACCCATTCTAACCTTGCCATTTACAATCAGTCATGAAATTGCACATCAGTTAGGTTACGCATCTGAAACAGAGGCCAATTTTATTGCCTATGTGGTGGCTTTAAATTCAAAAGACCCCTTGTTTGAATATGCTATGCAACTCCAATTGTTTACTTACAGTCAGGAAGCACAATTATTTATGATTGCTAAATCGGGTAATTTTAAAAAATGGGAAGCAGTAGTGAAAAGAAATAAAGCACTTTTATCTCCTAAGGTTTTGTCCGATCGTAAAACAATTAGGGCTTTCTTTTTAGCTAGACAAAATCAACGACTACCAGGTAGTGAAAAATTGTACGATCAATTTTTAATTTGGAACAAACAAGCTAGCGGTATTAATAGTTATAACGATGTGTTATTATGGGCGCTCGCTTATCAAAAAAAGAAACCTTAAAACTTATTCTTCCACATCATACTTTCAATAGGCTTGTCAGGTTGGCCGCTATATTTAGCGTTTGCTTTTTGGTTATAGCTTACTTCAATTTTACCATCTACTGGGAAATAAATAAGTTGTCCAATTGGCATGCCTTTATAAATTTTCACGGGTTGCTTAACTGAAATTTCAAGTGTCCAGTTGCCACAAAATCCTACATCACCTTTTCCTGCTGTTGCATGAATATCGATACCTAGTCGACCAGTAGATGATTTACCTTCTAAAAATGGAACATGTGCATGCGTCTCAGTGTATTCTAAGGTAACCCCTAAATAAAAGCCACTTGGTTCTAACACATAACCTTCGTCTGGAATTTCAAAATAGGTAATGGTATTGTGGGCTTTTGCATCCAAAACATTGTTGTCATAAGTAGCCAACCATTTTCCTAAATGTACATCATAGCTATTGCTACCTAAGTCCTTTCTGTCGTAGGGTGTAATTTTTATCGTTCCTTTTTCAATCTCTTCTAAAATGCGCGTATCAGATAAAATCATCTTTGTGTATTTATGTTTAATTTAGCGGTACGAACCGCGGTGCAATCTAACTCAAAGCTTTTTTTTATGCCTTTCTTTTATCAACAAAATATCAACGACACAACTCATTTGGCCATTTGGGCCATAAGGGAGCCGCTTTCATTTTTTGAGGAAGGCATGCAATTACCCATTCCAATACAAAATGAAGAAAGGCGTATCCAGCATTTAGCGGTGCGGGTACTGTTCAAATTAATGATGCCAGAAATTGATTTGGCAGATTTGATACTGGCAGATAATGGAAAACCCTATTTAAAAGGGGTGCCGTTTCATTTTTCCTTTTCACATTGTAAAGGATATGCAGCCTGTGCTGTTTGCGACAAAAGTCCAATTGGAATTGATATTGAATTAATTCATCCAAGAATATTAAAAGTCGCCCACAAATTTTTGAATGACAAAGAAAAAGATTTATTGGTGGGCTTGACGGAAGAAGCAACCTTAAATCAACTTGCATTTTTTTGGGCTGCCAAGGAAGCCATGTACAAACAGCATGAACAATTGGGTATTGATTTTAGCAGGGATTTTTATATTCCTACATTAACCACAAATAAGCAGGGGAGTATGTCCGCTTTTGTATTACACAAAGATGTAAATAAAGAAGTAACCCTAGAGTATCATTTTGGAGATGACTATGTTTTAGTTACTTGCTATTTAGCTTAGTTAAGGTTTTAATTAATCCTCTAAGGAAACTTGTTCCTCGTCATCTAGTAAATTTAAATTGATAGCATCGGCACCTGCAATACCTTCGATTGATCCTTTGATATGCATTGCGTTCAATAAAACTTTTTCTAATTGCTTTTCGCGAGACTTCCATAATTTTTCCATTGCATCACGTTCCCTTTGTATGCTTTGTCTCATTTGTCTAAATCCTTCACCCACTGCTTTCCATTGTTCGCCAAATTCATTACCAGTTAAGTAGTCATACAATAAGCTCATTTTATCACCCTTATTAACTTGATTCTTTTTGGTATCGTATATTTTTAAAATGGCATTTCTTAATAGGAGGGCGACACTTTTTACTTCCTGGAAGGAACAGATATATACGCCGTCTTTTTCACCGAAACGATCCATATCTTTTGGAAAGGTTTGCGTTACAATGATTGCGATGTCAGCGCCTTGGCTGCGCATATCGGCTTTTAGTTTTTCAATCCATTCTTGTGAAAAAGCCGAAGTACGTTTACTTTCATAAATTATTTTTCCAGCTTCTTGTCCAAGGTTATTTCTAACAGTTTGAATACAATCGGCACCACGAACTCCTTTACCCACTTCTGAAATTTGATCGAAGGGGAAGCATGATTTTAATAATCCTTCTAATAATAATTCTTGCACTTCGCCTTGCATTTGCATGCTACCTTGTTCTGCTTTGCGGCGCATTTCTTCTGCCAACTTTTGTTGGTCCTCTAATTTCTTTTCTAGTTCCTTTACTTTAAGGGTGTGTTCTTGTTCTTTTATTGATAAACGATCCGCTTCTTCTTTTTGAATTTGTACTTTTAAGCTTTCTCTTTCTGTATTTAACTTTCGTTGTAGTTCAATTTCAAGTTCCGCTTCCCTGGTTTGCATAGCTTGTTCTTTTTTTAAATAAGCTAATTCCTTTTCTTGAAATTCTTTTACTTGCTTTCCCATGTTTTCCTGTCCTTCATGTGCAAGTTTTAATTTGTGTTCGTATTGTTCGGCTAAGTTCTTTTTTAGTTGCTCAGATAATTCGTTTTCGATTTTCAATTTTTGATCAGCGAGCAGTTGATTGGTTTCTTCCTCTTTCTTTTTTTGCCAATCAGTCATTTTACCCCTTAATTCTTTTTCCACTTCCTCACGGATAGCATCTGTAGGCTCAAAGCTATGGTAGCACTTGGGGCAGGAAACGGTGTAATTTGACATAAGTGATTTTTTACTGTTACAAAGATGCAAAAAAACAAGGAAACAAATAAGGAAAACTCGTGGCGTACTCAAAGCCAAATAATTTTTGTCTTTGTGCTCCTCGGAGATTAGCTCACTCCGTTCGCTTGACTCCGAGTGGGTGCGTACTCAAAGCCCTTAAAAAAATAACGTTTCACGTGATTTTTTGCTTTTGTATGCCATCGCAGTTACGCAAGCAAGCTTGCGACCTGCTCTCGCATACAAAAGCCCATCCAGATAAATCTGGATGGGCTTTGTGCGGAAGAGGAGACTCGAACTCCCACGCCCGGTTTATGAGCGCTACCACCTCAAGGTAGTGCGTCTACCAATTTCGCCACCTCCGCTCGTGTGTCACAAAAATAGCATAAAAAAATGAGCCTCCGTTGGGAGGCTCATTTAATATAGTTCGAAATATTGGATTATAAACCTGCCAATACTTCGTTCGCAGAACGGATATAGTCATCATTTTTAGCTTCAGTCGCTAATTTAATACAAGTAGTTGCACTTTCTTTAGCACCTGCCTTATCACCTAAAGCTTTTTGTGCTTTTCCTTTTAATAAAAACAACCAATATGCTTTTGCATTTGTTTCAATTGCTTTGTTCACATTGGCTAAAGCTTTTGCGTAATCTTTATCCATGTCGAAATAAAAATTAGCTGCAGCTGAATAAGCATTTGAATTGACAGTGGAAGCTGCAAGTGTAGCTTCTACTTGTTTGCGAACGGTTGATTTAATATCTGTAGATATAGGGATATTCACTAGAACTTTGCCCCATTTCAAACCAATCGTAGCGGTTTCAGGCGTTATATTTCCAACACCAATTGAAAATGTTTCTGTTGTATTACTTGTGATTTCAGGCTTAACTATTAATCTTACAACATCTTCTGCTTCTTTGTAATCAAAACTTCCCCAACCTTTTGAATTTGTATTAAAAATAATTGTCCACTCATTTTCACCTGGGATCGTAAACAAACCATAAGGACCAGCCGGCAATACTTTGCCGCCAATAGTTACTGCATCAGAAAAAGTAACTTTAGTTGCACCATTTGCACCGGTGCGCCAAACTTGGCCGTAAGGAGCTAATATAGTGCCTTTACCAAAAACAGGGCGTCCCTTTAAGCTTGGTCTTGAATAAACAATTTCAATTTTACCTAAACCAAAATCCTGAATTAAAGTTTGTGTTGGACTAGCAGCTGGCATTTTAACTTGAGCGCCTGCTACCAAACTCATAAAAGTCCCAATAATAAAAAGTATTTTTTTCATCGTTATAATTTTAGACAACAAACCTAGATATTTTTTAGGGAATTATAGGTTATTTTTTTGAAATGCTGGATGGAATCGATCTAGTGTGTCCCTTAAAAATTCTCTATTTAAATGGGTGTAAATTTCAGTAGTGGTAATACTTTCATGCCCTAACATCTCCTGAACCGCCCTTAAATCAGCACCTCCTTCCACCAAATGGGTGGCAAAAGAGTGACGGAAACTATGTGGCGAGATGGACTTGGTAATACCCGCTTTCCTTATTAAATCTTTAATAATATAAAAAATCATGACCCGACTGAGTGCTTTACCTCGGTTGTTTAAAAATAATACATCCTCGTTGTCCTTTGCAGCCGTTTGATGTACCCGAATAGTATCCTTGTACAGTTTAATAAATTTTATAGCATCTGAGCCAATGGGCACCAATCTTTCTTTATCGCCTTTGCCTATTACTCTTATAAAGCCAACATCTAAGTATAAGCAGGAAATTTTCAGGTTTATCGCTTCTGTTACCCTTAATCCTGAACTATACATAGTTTCTAAAATAGCTTTATTACGTCCGCCTTCTGCTTTACTCAAATCAATTTGTGCAATTACTTGTTCAATTTCTTCAAAGCTTAATACATCTGGAAGCTTTCTTCTCGTTTTTGGAGAAGGTAGTAAGGTGGTCGGATTTATACTACAAATTTGTTCCAGCAAACAATATTTAAAAAAAGATTTTATACCAGAAATTATTCTTGCCTGTGAGGTGGGGGCCATCTCCATTTCACCAATACATTGCATAAATGATTGCAAATGTTGTAAAGTAACTTCCGCAGGACTGACAGGGGCGTTGATAGATACTAAATAGTCAGAAAGCTTATCAATATCTCTTAAATAGGCTTCTACTGAATGATCACTTAATGATTTCTCAAGTTGTAAAAAAGCCTTAAATCCTTTTTTATAGACAGTCCAATGCATGATACTGATATAATAGATTTGATAGTTAAGCTATAATGATTTTATTTCGCGTCTGATTCCACTTCAGATTAAACATTATATGAAAGTAAATTTAAGGTCATTTAAGCAGAAAGTAAGATACAACGGTAAACAATTAAAATCTTTTTTAACCAAAACGAGCAAGCATAATTCAAAAGCGTGGGAAGCCAATGCGGAAGAAATGAATAAAGAAGTTTGGCAAGAGGTAGATTGTTTAAGCTGTGCAAATTGTTGTAAAACAATGACACCCACTTTTACGCCTACAGATATAAAAAGAATTTCAGCACATTTAAATACAACCCCAAAAGAATTTAAAGAAAAGTGGCTTCATTATGATAAGAAAGATAATGATTGGTTGAATAAATTAAATCCTTGTCAATTTTTGAATTTAAAAACGCATAAGTGTGATATATATGAAGTGCGTCCTGCGGATTGCGCTGGATTTCCACATCTAACCAAAAAGAAGATGCCGGATTATGTGCACGTGCACAAACAAAATGTGGAGTTATGTCCTGCCACTTATAAGATGGTGGAGAAAATGCAAGCATTGTTGCAATAAATATCAAAAATAAACATCAGTAATAAAAAGTAAGTCCCATTGGTTTGATGGGGTTAATAATAACGCAGCAACATCAAACTGAATATGTTTCCATTGTGGGTGTTCGTATTGGTAATGCGCTGCCGCATTTTTCAAAAACTGCATTTTTTTTGTAGTGATGGCTTGCTCGGGAAAGCCAAATTGATTATCTGTTCTGGTTTTAACTTCAACAATATGGAGTATTCCATCTTTGTATGCGATAATATCAATTTCAAGATGTTTATAGCGCCAATTTCTATGTAAAATTTCAAATCCATTCTGTGTCAGGTATTCTGCTGTTATGTTTTCGCCCAAAAACCCAGTATCTTTGTTATTCATAATAATTAAGTATTAGGCGTAAACCTAACGGAATAAAATACATGCAAAAAGCGTATAAATTACAAGGAAAGCATCGGCATTATGATTGGGGAGGTACCCAATTTATACCAACTTTGATGGGTGTCAGTAATACATCCAATGAACCTTTTGCGGAGTACTGGATGGGCGCACATCCTGCGGCTGTTTCAGAAATTACCACAGAAAATGGGGTGGTATTATTAGATAAAATGTTGGCGGATCATGGGGCTATTTTATTGGGTGAAAAAACGCAGGCTAATTTTGGCACATTACCTTATTTATATAAGGTGTTGGATGTGGCTAAGATGCTAAGTATTCAAGCACATCCAAATATACAAAATGCTATCCTTGGCTATGAAAAGGAGGAAGCGGATGGAATTGATTTAAATGCAGCGGAAAGAAATTATAAAGACAAAAATCACAAACCAGAAGTAATGGTGGCCTTGAGTGAGTTTTGGTTATTGCACGGATTTTTAGCCCCTGAATTACTTGAAGCAAGGTTGAAGGAGTTTTTTTATTTTAATCCATTACAAGATCATTTTAGAGGGGTAGATTATGAAGGGCTGTATCGTTTTTTTATGCAGCTTTCTTCGGAGGATGCTGATTTTATTTTAAAGCCATTAATGTTGGATGCAGTGCATGCTGTAAAAAGTGGATCAGTAGATAAGTCACATCCACATTGGTGGGCGAATAAATATTATAATGGTCATGTGCCAGAAAAAAATATTGACAAAGGAATTTTTTCCATCTATATTTTAAACATTGTACAAGTAGCTAAATACGAGGGGGTTTTTCAAGGAGCGGGATTATTACATGCTTATTTGGAAGGACAGAATATTGAGTTGATGGCGAATAGTGACAATGTATTAAGAGGGGGATTAACGACAAAGCACGTCGATGTTCATGAGCTTATACAACAGGTTAAATTCATACCCACCTATCCAAATGTTTTAAAAGGGGAGGCTTTGAATGAATTTGAAACAAGGTATACTTGTCCAGTTCCCGATTTTGGTTTAACAAAAATTACCCTTAATGAGGGGGAATCTTACACAATCAGTACAAGCGGACTTGAAATGGTCTTATTGACGCAAGGTGAAATTCAGCTAGGTCATCTCCTTTTAAAAGCTGGGGAAGTGGCTATGTTGCCTGCTGGACAATCGGCTGTATTGACTGCCAATAGTGATTCTGTATTGTTTAGGTCCTTTGTTCCATAAGGTTATTCACATTTGAGGAAAATGTAATTTCTGCAATGTTAATTTGAATCCTTATTTTTGAAAACCTAATCCATTTAAATCATAATTAGAGAAGGATAAACCCATAGAAAAAAAACAACGATGAGATTAAATAAACAAATAGTTATTGCTTTAGTAATCATGATTGCAACAAGTGCATTATATCGTGTAATGCCAGGACGACCTTATGGTTTTGCACCACAAATTGCAATTGCATTATTTGGAGGATCTTTGTTTTCTAAGCAAAAACAGTATGCATTTTTATTACCGATTTTATCAATGTTTATTTCAGATTTGTTATACCAAGTATTATTTATCTACCATCTGTCTCCAATGGAAGGTTTTTATAGCGGACAATTATTAAACTATGTTTTAATTGCAGGTACCTCGGTATTTGGTTTTGGATTACAAAACAATAAAGTTTCAAAATTTGTGATTGGCTTTTTGGCTGCACCTACTGTTTATTTTTTAGTTTCCAACTTTTTAGTTTGGGCGCAAGGGGGTGGATATCATCATGCCTTAAATATGACAGGACTAATGCAAACAATGGTTGATGGTTTACCATTTTATCCATATAGTGTTGCAAGTACTTTGGTATTTGGTGGCGTTTTATTTGGCAGCTTCCGTTTAATGGTGCCACAATATAAAACGATATAATTCGGAATATCGTTCCAGCAAGGTTAGAAAATTTAATGTAATGCATCTTGTTAGGTAGATGGTAATCACGCTAGGTAATAAATCAACTTCAATTACGCCTGTGCTGCTTCAAATGCAGTATCAATTTCCCATGGACCGCTATCGGCAGCTTGGGTGGCTAATTCGTCACAGCGATTATTGAATGGATTGTTGGCATGTCCTTTTACCCAATGAAATTTAATCGTAAAAGGGCCCGCAATTTTATGGTACTGTAACCACAAATCTTTGTTTTTTTTACCTCCTTTAAAGTCGGTTTTGATCCAATTGTCCAACCACTTTTTCTCCACCGACTCCACCACATATTTGCTGTCGGTATAAATGTGTATGGGCAATTCTCTTTTTTTGATCGAAAGTAGGGCCTTGATTACCCCTAATAACTCCATTCGATTGTTCGTGGTTTTCCGGTAAGCGCCTGAAAGTTCTTTCATTTTTTCTCCCCATATCAATAGGGCCCCATAACCACCAGGTCCTGGATTTCCCCTGGAGGAACCATCCGTATATATTACAATTTTATCCATTTATTTACCCTAAGCACTTGATAATAAGCAATATACCAATAATTGGCCTTGAATATATAAATTCTATTAAGTTTTTACTTTAATGTGTTCGTTTTACACACTATTTTTTTATCTTTATGCCGCTTGATATAAATTAAGACCAAACGATTGAATTGCAAAATAGATTGATATGCAGCCTGTGGAATATGACAAGTCGGATTTGAAAATAACTTTAGACAATATTAATATTTTAAAGAAGGTTAGTTTTCATTTAAAATATCAAACGACCTATGGACAGGTAATATATGTTTATGGGGATCATCCATTATTAGGGAGTAATCAGATTGAAAAGGCAATTCCACTTACATTTTTAGACGATACTTATTGGGGGTTACATTTGGATTTTAATGATTATCATGATTATGATAAAATCACCTATCATTATTTTATTTTAAATCCCGATGGAACGAGGGTATATGATTGGGGTAATGACAAGGTATTTAACCCCAATAGGGTAACAACAAGCAGTTTGGTATTAATGGATGCTTGGAATTATACAGGTTACATTGAGAATGTTTTTTACACAGAGCCATTTATTAATGTATTGCTACAACCTACATTAAAGCAAAAGCCATCCAATGGCATTCAAAAAAACACCACACATATTTTTAGAGTTAAAGCGCCATTGATTGCAACCAATCAAACTTTGTGTATTGTGGGTGCTTCAAAGGAATTAGGAAAATGGGATGTAAAAAATCCAATTTTGCTCACTAAAATTATGGAATCACCTTATTTTGAAGTGAGTATGGATTTAGAGAAGGCGGTATTTCCTTTTGAATATAAGTATGGCGTTTTTGATTTATCGAATAATGAATTTGTTTGTTTTGAAGATGGAACAAATAGGGTTTTACCAAAATCAATTACAAAAGATCAGTTGGCAATAGTGAATGATGGGTTTGCCCAATTAATAAATACAAAATGGAAAGGCACAGGCGTTGCGATTCCCGTTTTTTCATTGCGTTCAAATCAAAGTGCGGGTATTGGTGAGTTTTCGGATTTAAAATATTTAGTGGATTGGTCAAAAAAAACAGGTTTAAAACTAATTCAACTTTTACCGTTAAATGATACTACTGCTACACATTCTTGGTTGGACTCCTATCCATATGCAGCTATTTCTGCATTTGCTTTACATCCCATGTATTTAAGGATGCAAGAAGTGATTAACAAAGATCAAGTCAATTTAATAGCACCCTTCCAAAATCAAATAGATCAATTAAATGCTTTGCCGGAAATTGATTACGATGGCGTGATGCAATTAAAATGGCAATTGCTAAAATTAATTTATGCGGAGAATGGAAAAAAGGATTTAGCAACCGCGGGCTTCAAAAAGTTTTTTAAACAAAATGAACATTGGTTGGTTTCGTATAGTGCATTTTCTTATTTAAGAGATTTGCATGGTAGTGTAGATTTTAATTCTTGGCCAACTTATTCAAAATTTGACCAAAAAGAAGTGGATCAATTAACAGGGGCAAAATCTAAATCATATCATGCTATTGCATTTTATTATTTTGTACAATATCATTTGCATTTACAATTAAGTGAGAGTGCAAAATATGCCCATGCAAATGGCGTCGTATTAAAAGGGGATATCCCTATTGGAGTTTACCGTTATGGTGCTGATGCATGGCAACATCCTGATTTATTTCATATGGATATGCAAGCAGGAGCACCGCCAGATGATTTTGCTGTGAAGGGACAAAACTGGGGATTCCCAACTTATAATTGGGAGGTCATGGCATCCAATAATTATAGTTGGTGGAAATTACGCTTTGAGCAAATGAGCTTTTTTTTTGATGCATTTAGGATTGACCATATACTTGGATTTTTTAGACTTTGGAGTATCCCAATGAATCAAGTGGAAGGTATCATGGGAAGGTTTGTTCCAGCATTACCCATTGCACAGCAGGAACTAGATAAAAAAGGAATTTCGGTTGACATGGATAGATACACAAAGCCCTTCATTAATGAAGCTGTTTTGTTTACTTACTTTGGTTATGATAACGAATATGCAAAACAACATTTTGTAAAATCATTGCAGGATGGGAAGTACGAACTTTCGCCAAATTTTCAAACCCAAAGGTCAGTGGAAGCTTATTTTAAAATATTGCCCAATGATGAATGGCATTTGAAAATGCAACAAGGGTTGTATAATTTAATAAGTAATGTGATATTGTTTAAAGGGGATGAGCCAAAAACCTATCATTTTAGATTTAATATGGAGGGAACTTTGTCCTTTCAAAATTTAGATGAAAAATCAAAAAATGCTTTACGTGATTTGTATGTGAATTATTTTTTCATACGACAAGATAATGCATGGGAAAAGGAAGCTTTAAATAAATTACCGATGCTAAAAAAATCAACAAATATGTTGATTTGTGGTGAGGATTTAGGATTAGTACCCAATTGTGTGCCACATGTATTGCGCCAATTAGGGATGTTGAGTTTGGAAGTACAGCGTATGCCTAAGGCAAGTAATAAAACCTTTTTTCATCCAACTGATGCCCCTTATTTAAGTGTGGTTACACCAAGCTCGCATGATACCAGCACCATTCGTGGATGGTGGGAGGAAGATAAAAACAAAACCCAACAATTTTTTAATCATGAAATTGGACAAAAGGGGCAGGCTCCTGAGTTTTGTGAACCTTGGATCAATAAAGCAATTTTATCGCAGCATTTATCTTCACCCGCAATGTGGGCCATATTTCAATTACAGGACTTTTTAGGCGTGGATGCTACCATTCGAAGAAATAATCCAAAAGAGGAGCAAATTAATGTGCCTGCAAATCCAAAACATTATTGGCGCTACAGAATGCATATTACCCTTGAAAACTTATTAGAACAAGATGAATTTAATAAGGAATGGAAAAAGACCATCCAATCAAGTGGACGCTAATGTTTTGTATCTTAGCAAAAATTAATAGTAGTGCAATTAGAATTTTGGGAGCAGCAATTACCTTTTGAGTATCCTTTCACCATTTCAAATGGTCGAACTAAAACGCATCAGCATAGTTTAATAGTTAAATTGTCTTTAGGCAATTGGGTAGGTTATGGGGAAGCGCCAGCCATTGTTTATTATGATGTAACGGTGCAAGGAATGATGGAGCAATTAGAAAAGCAAAGAAAACTCATTGAAAAATTTGCATTAATTGATCCAGAAAGATTTTGGCATTTTTTGCATCATCTATTTCCCAAGGATCCATTTTTAGTTTGCGCTTTAGATATGGCAGGCTGGGATTTGTTTGGACAAATGAAAAAGCAACCCCTTCATGAAATGTGGCATACAACTTGGGACAATACCACAGCAACACCCATCTGTGATTATACTTTAGGGATTGATCCAATTGATAAGATGGTGGAAAAAATGAATGCACATCCATGGCCTATTTACAAAGTGAAAGTGGGAACCGATTATGATATTGAAATGCTAACGGCTTTACGTAAACATACCACGGCACCTTTGCGCGTGGATGCTAATGCGGGTTGGACTTTAGAAGAAGCCCTTGTTAAAATACCTGCATTTGCAAATTTAGGCGTTGAATTAATAGAACAACCTTTGGCCAAAGATAATTGGGAAGGTATGGCGGAATTAAAAAAGCAATCTGTATTGCCATTGTTTGCGGATGAAAGTTGTGTGTTTGAAAAAGATGTTGCTACTTGTGCAAATTATTTTCATGGTATCAATATTAAGTTAACCAAATGTAGTGGACCCACTCCTGCATTAAGAATGATTAAGGAAGCGAAAAACTTAGGATTGAAAGTGATGATGGGAAGCATGAATGAAAGTGTGATTGGTTCAGCAGCTATCGCACAGTTTTTACCACAATTGGATTATGTAGATATGGATGGGCCTTTATTAATGACGGAGCTAAATGGGGTAGGCCTTGACTTTAGTTTTGATCAAAATAACGGCAAAATAGCACCATTGCATAGACCAGGTTTGGGTGTGCAATACCGCGCTCCATTTGTTAAGTAAGATTTTAAATGGATAAATTAACCGAATTAAATGATTAGCCGAATATGACACCAGAGCGTACTAGTAAATTATTAAAAGTTTTAAGCAAGCGACAAGCCAATTTAACGGTGGTGTTGGAGAATGTACAGGATCCACATAATGTATCTGCGGTAATGCGCACCTGTGATGCAGTGGGTATTCAGGATGTGTATGTGCTTACTACTAAAATAGCAAGACATAAAAAATGGGGATATCGCAGTAGCAGTAGTGCATTAAAATGGCTAACCATTCATGAGTTTGATAATTTAGAAGCATGTGTTGCTGCCTTAAGAAAAAATTTCAATAAAATATTGACCACCCATTTATCAAGTGATGCGGTGAGTTTACACGA
>Ga0208597_1000080_pt1 | contig 33245 bp, 27 predicted proteins | sample LakMenEpi05May12_FD_150673 | JGI IMG/M metagenome (GOLD analysis project Ga0208597, IMG submission 150673) | Freshwater microbial communities from Lake Mendota, WI - 05MAY2012 deep hole epilimnion (SPAdes) | ecosystem: Environmental > Aquatic > Freshwater > Lake > Epilimnion/Euphotic zone ...
TGGCCTAGCTGATCAGGCTGCGGGTACAGGTACAGGATGTACAGGTACAAATCAAAAAGATATAGTACAATTAACAACTGCTACTGGATCAATGACATGCAATGTTGGATTACCGGTTAGCCCGGGACAAGTTACTGGCCAAGAATTTACATTCTATCCAACATCAGCAACTACTGTATCTTCTCCTGCATTCACTCAAGGAAATTTAATTACCAGAACTATTAAGAATGCATTAGCTGACGGAGATTATCTATCACTAGAATCTGAAACCGGTGGTACAACTAACATGTATGTAAATATGCCAGTTAGAGTAGCCGCATCATACGGTGGATTAAGTACTGGAACAACTTATTATGTTGTAAATATAGGAACAGTAACTACTGAAGTAATTCAAACTACATCAGCAAATGTATTAATTTCTACTGGCACCGCTGGATTTTACGTTGATATGCCTATAACCTTTACAGGGTCTACATTGGGCGGAACTATTGAAAACACATTATATTTTGTCAAAACTGTAAATGTTAATGGAACTGATTTTACTATCACAGACTCACAGGGTGGCGCAACACTTGCCTTGAGTAACGATACAGGATCAATGACAGTAACCGGTGCACCTTACATCAAGGTATCAGCAACTTTGGGAGGTGGTGTCCTTGCATTATCAAATGCATCAACAAGCACAACCTTAACACAATATCCAACATCAAGTCCGTCATTTGATGTAAGTTGGATATTAGGTGGGTATAGTGTTGACATTACTGGCGCAGGTGCCGGATATGCAATTAACAATACCTTTACTGTATTAGGAACAGCATTGGGTGGCACAACTCCTACAAATAATTTAGTAATGACAGTTAATACTATTGGAACTAATGGACAAGTAACATCATTAATTAATTCAGGTACTCCTCCTGAAATTGTTGAACAATATTACTTAAAAGTAATATCAACAACAGAGTGCGAGGTATATAGTGATTCACAATTACAAATACCAGTAACTGGAATAAACTTCCCGTTCACTGCAGGTGATTATGCATTATTACCAGAACCGTTCTACTTTAATCAAAGTATTGTTAAGTATAATAACAGAGTTTACCAATGTATTATCAGTAACAATGACACAGAGTTTATATTTGGTAAATGGGAAGAATTGCGTAGTGATAGTAGAAAATTAAACGCACTAGATAGAATTGTAGGTTATTATCAACCAACTATTAATATGCCAGGACTAGACTTGACACAACTAGTAGATGGTATTATCTATCCTAATAGTACATACAAAGATAATGCATTCCCTCCTTCAGAAGAATATACATTAGATACTATCTTACAGGATCAATTGTTTAGTCCAACTGAAGTAGATGTTACCTCTATATTATGGAACGGTACTACATATTTTGCCCCTGCTAATTCTCCAACATACTCAGATATTACTTATAGTACTACTGGTACTACTTGGCTATCTAATAAAGTAGCAGGTCAACCAATAGCATTAACTGATATAGTGTATGCAAACTCAAAATATGTTATGAGTTCACAAAATAACGTAACTCCTATATTAGTAAGCATTGATGGAATAGTTTGGACTACTGCAGGATTAGAAAGTGGATCAGTTTCAATAGATAACACTAGTCTAAATAGTGTTGCGTATTTTAATGGTATCTATGTTGCTGTTGGTGATAATATTGTATCTAGTGGTGACGCTTATATATGGTTAGAAAGATATCGTTTCACTGATATGGTTTTATACGGAGTATCTGCAATAACTATTAATAATTTTGATGGCTTTATTGCTGTTGGAGTTGGCCCTGATTATAGTGTTATCCCTACAATAACACAAAGTGTTATATTAAAAAGTTTAGACGGAATATTATGGACAAATATTACACCATCTGCATCAGCCGAAACATTATATGGTGCATCTAGTGGTAATAATACTATTGTAGTTGTTGGAAATAACGGAGCTATCTTTACAAGTATTAACGGCAGTAACTGGAATGATATTAGCACCGGGTCTGCAAACCTAAGAGATATTGTATATTCCGATAGTCTTGGACTATTTGTTATCGTTGGCGAAAGTGGATTTATTGGAACATACGACGGTAGCACATTTTCAGTAGAAACATCAGGTACTACTGAAAATCTAAATAGCGTAATATGGAATAGTGATTTAAGTGAATTTATTGTTACAGGTAATAATAATGTTATACTTAAAAGTATAAATGGTATTGATTGGACAATTAGCAACATATTTGTTACTGACCCCACAGTATATGATGTTCAAGGAGATGCATTTACATCAGGATATGGTCCTGAAGAATTAGTACCTGGAGTAGTAACTGATAATTTAACAATGGTTGTTACTACTCGCCCGGGAACAAATTGGGATGTAGCGACTTATCAACACGTCGGATATAATGTAGTATCTACGACACTAACTCCGATTACTAATGGTCAATTAATCTTTAGTTTTGATGGATTAGTTTTAATACCAGCACAGTTATCTGTATTTCAAATTGACGGAACAACTGGATTAGCAACACGATTATATTATGATTCATTTACAGTGGATTGGTTGCTAAAAACAATCACATTAGTAAGTGCATTACCTATAGGCGATTCACTATTAGTAGAAGTATATGAAGTTGGTAACGGTGATCAATTAGAAAAATCTAATAGTCAAACTGACCCTATTAGACTCAATGATGTTACTGGATTTAATGAAATATACTTAAACTGTAATTATAGTGCAACACTTACATCTGGATCCGGAGTTATCATACCCGGTACATCACCAATCAATGTTATTGCAACAGAAACAGACAGCACAGAAAATTCTATATTATGTGATGATGTACGATATTTCACAATAAATGATCAAATTATATTCTACGGAGATGTGTTTGGGGGGATAGTAGCTGACACCCATTATTATGTTAAGACTGTAAGTAACGTAACAAATAAAATCACAATATCAGAAACTAATCCAGGAGGAGTAGCAGGACCTACATTCGTATTAACTAGCGATATAGGTTCAATGGATATTATAATAGAAGTTGGAAGTGGAGCCCCTTGGACAGATCCTATAGTTTATCACAATGGTACTAAACTTATATTAGGACATACTAATAGAGTTACTCAAACTTCTAGTGCTACTAATTCCATAACATGTAATACTACTAGTGGCATGGAAGTAGGTGAACCAATTGTGTTTAGCAATACAATTTTTGGTGGTGTTATAGATCCCCAAGTAATCTATTATATTAAAACAATTATTGATGCTAATGAATTTACTATTTCTGAAACACTCGGGGGTGCAGTATTAGTATTGACTAATGCAGCCGGTGGTGCGATTGGCATTACTAATGACTATGCCTTTGGTATAGCAGATAACGGCACGTCAGCAAAAATAATATTTGCGGCACAATATGATGATACTGCAGATTATCTAACCTATACTGTATTTGGTGAAACATTCCCAGACCAGTATGGATATACTATACCAGAAGTACAAATAATTGAAGGTAACGGGTCAATTGGGCCATTTGCTCTAACCAACTATATTGGTGATGATAACCCATTAAATGCAGTAGTAGAAATTAATGGAGTTCGTATTACTGACACAGAATACACAATTAACGATACAGCAGATACATTGACTTTTACTACATTAACTCCATCATCTAGCGATACTATTGCAGTAACAAGTTATAATCTAACAGAACGTCAAGCTTTTAATACTCAGTATGATATAACAGGAACTACTGTTTCATCCATTGTCAATATTAATAATGAAATAACAGCACCCATAGTAACAACCTATGTTACTGCAACCACAGCAGGTACTAATTTATTAACTTGTAGCGATACTAGTGGATTCATTGTAGATCAAACAATTATATTTCAAGGAACATCATTTGGTAATGTGTTAACAAACGGCACCGTGTACTACGTAAAATCAGTAACATTCCCGTATGATGGTACATTTACTATTTCATCAACATTGGGCGGCACAACATTTACATTGACGACTGGTTCTGGGGTTATAATATCATATGTAGGTGGACAACCTGCAGTACGTGTTACTACTAGTAGCCCGCATGGATTAGCTTCTCCGACAGCAAGTGACGAATTAATAAGAATAGACGGTACTTTGGGCTCAATTCAATTGAACAACAATACTTACTATGTCCACGTGATTAACGACACACAAATTGATTTGTATAATACACCATACTTGTCTGCCATAGGTGATGTCAATGATCCGGTTACAAGTATATCTTCATATACATCAGGTGGTTATTTGTGGATAGATGAAATATTTGTAGTTGATAGTATTTGGGAACAAAATAATGTTGACAGACTATGGGTTACTATTAACGGGTATCGTGTCCCGTCATCATCGTTGTACTTAAATGCTGATAATAACTTGAGTATTTTGGTATCAATTATTTCAACAGATGATATTACTATAACAAGTATGATATCTAGTGCGACACCAAATCAATTGGTTTATTTACAAAATGTTAATAAGAACGGAAATGGATCGGTATACAGAGCAAATACTGATACTAGAACTTGGTTGGTTGAACCACTATATTATACAAATGAAATAATATATGTGTCGGATGTAACTAGAATTACAGATACTTTAGTACAAAATGTTGTCGCACCGGCAGCAGTAGATGGTATTATAAGTATAGGACTAGATGCTGATAAAAATACTATTTCTCAAGTAATAGTTTACAATACTACCACAAGTAGTTATGTAAATTCTAATAATTATTCCATAGTAATTATAGATTTAGTTCCAATTTTACAAATAACTGATGAGGTTACTGTAGGAAATAGCTTAATCATAACTACTATTGAAGGTAATTTAATATATATTAACGGTGAGCAAATTAGATTTAGTACAGTAGATTTAGTTAATAATACTATATCTGGGTTACAACGTGGTTCAAATGGTACCGGAATATTAGACTTTATACCGAAGTATTCTGAAGTATTTGGAATATTGTCTAATAATTTATTACCTAGCGTAAATTACAATCTGACTTGGAACAGTAATGTTTACAACGTTAATGATGGTGATCCACTACAGATTAGTGTAACAAATGCGGCAATTTTCTTAAATTCGGGGGAGTCTTAAATGATAAATAAATGTATGAATGATAATGAAGAAAATAAAGCTACACCTGTACAGGAATATGGGCCAAAACCCGACGAACATGGTGGGTTTTACTTCTCATCTCATCTAAAAATAACTGATCCAAATACTAAAGAAGTATTGGTTCAAACAAGAGGCGATAACTAATGTCAGTAATAACACTATCATATAAAGTAGAAGGGTTCTTAAAGATTTATGACCCCAATAGCGGAAAAGTTCTAGTAGATAAGCATAATGCTATTAACTACGAAAACATGTCTGAGGCCATTGCTGATACATTAAGCAGTCGTGGTTACGGTGAAATTTATCAGATGGCATTTGGGAACGGTGGTGCAAGTGTAGATGAAACAGGTGTTATCACATATCTACCCCCAAATACCACTGGTCAAAATGCGGCACTCTATAATCAAACCTACGCTAAAATTGTAGATGATACTAGTGTTTTTAACTTAGATCCTACAAGAAATAAAATGACAGTTTCACATACTACAGGTCGTGTTTATACTGACATTTTAGTACAATGTTTATTAGATTACGGCGAGCCTGCAGGACAAAATGCATTTGACAATAGTACTCAAACAGATTCAGCTTATGTATTTGATGAATTGGGTCTATTAGCGAATTACGGAACAGATAGTGACGGCAATGTTCTCACAAGATTATTAACTCATGTGATATTTCACCCAGTACAAAAGAGTTTGAATAGACAAATTCAAATAGATTACACAGTCAGAATTCAAAGTTTGACAAATCTAGTGACAATTTAAGATAAATAACAGAATATCGGGATAATTTAATATGGCATATACGATTGTAAAAAGTGATGGTACAGTACTAACGACCATTGCCGACGGTACTATAAACACAACTAGTACATCATTGGGCTTACCGGGCAGAAATTATGCTGGTTACGGTCAATCACTTGATACCAACTTTGTTCATGCAATGGAAAACTTTGCAGATTCAACTCCTCCTGCAAATCCATTACGTGGTCAATTATGGTATAATACAAATGCTAGCACACTATGTGTATGTCCTGCTGACGGAACAGTGTCAGCTAGTTCGTGGATTACACTAGCACAATCAGGTGGGTCAGGTACAACAACATTTGGTTCAGTAACTGTAACTGGAAATCTACAAGCAAATAATATTCAAGCTGTAAACAACTCAAATGCCGATATAATCACCACTAGATTATTAACAGTTACAGCTAATGCTTCTATATTAACAGCAAATGTCACAACTGGCAATATTATTACATTAAACACAGCAGTTATTACAACTGGATCTGCTAGCACAACCGGAGCAATTACCGGAACTTGGACCTTGACAGGTGGTACAGGTGGTACATCAAATGCTTTCATAGTTACCGGTGGTGTTATTAATGCTGTTAATGGTATTAAAACAAACAACTACTATTACGCTAATGGGGATCCATTCAATCCTACAGGAACATATAACAATGCCAACGTGTTTGACTATCTGACTGGTTCAAATTCAGTAGCACAATTTACAGGTAACATAGCTCCTACTAAGATTACTACAAGTAATATTGCAGGTGGAGGTACAATTTTTGGTATTTGGACATTGGGTACAAGTGCTAGATTAAATGCTACATATGCTGACTTGGCAGAGCGTTTTGAATCAGATAGTCCATATGACGCCGGTACTGTGGTAGAGTTGGGCGGCGATGCTGAAATTACTGCAGTGGTACATGAATTAAGTGAAGATGTATTTGGTGTAGTATCAAACACTGCTGCCTATCTAATGAATGCAGCCGCAGGCAATGATGACACTCATCCTGCAGTTGCAGTCGGTGGCAGGATACATGTTAAAGTCACTGGTACAGTCTGTAAAGGGGATAGACTAGTTTCTGCTGGTAACGGTATAGCACGTGCAGCCAAAGTAGGTGAGGCAACATCATTTAATGTAATTGGTCGTGCATTAGCTAATAAAACTACTGACGATATTGGTACAGTAGAAGCATTTGTTTCAATTAAAGGATAAAAGATGAGTTACGCACAATTTGGAACAATTCAAGCCAGTGATTACAATACTCTAGTAGGTGCGGCTACAGGGGGTACTGCTAACGTATTAAACACCGTTTGGTCTACTGGAAGTAGTGGCGCAGGTTATGGTCAACCTGCTGAAGCAAACGTAGCAGTAGGAGACACTGTAACTGCCGCAAAATGGGCTAATTTAATTACTAAAACATCAAATTTAGCTAGTCATCAAAGTTCAAGTATTACTAGCGTTACAGCTCCTGCGTCAGGCAATACAATTACATATAATGCCAATGTTGTAACTAATTTACAAACTACTTACGTAAATAGATTAAATGCTGTGTCACAAAGCGGAACAAGTTCTAACACAGCTACATACGGTGCTACTTGGCTAAATGCAATAACATTTACACATACTGTTACTTTTGCTAACGGTGATGCGGCACGTTTTTTCTTTAACTCGGGCGGACAGTTAGCTATTACATGCGCTCATCCAGCTGGATCGGGTATCAATTTATTATTAAACAATCTAGCAAGTAATGTAGGAACTGTTGTATTAAGTGCACCTACTTCAGGTGCTGCAACCATTGCAAGTACAAGTTACAACGGTGTTACTAAAATTGGTGGAGGCGGATCTACTCCGGTAATATCTACTAATAGTGGTTATTATAATTTGACAACTAGTAATGCAAATGTATTTTACCAAACAGCTAGTACAGGCCCTTCTGGTTACTTATCAACTAATATCAATATCCTTGTTAAAACAAATGGTACTCAAGGTAGCAACGGTGACGTAGGTAATGTAATTACTATATCTACAGTTTGGGATGAGATTCCAAACGGACTAACAGTAACAACCGGATCGGCTACCACAGTAACAATACGTCCACCCGAAGTTACATATATTGCTAATACATGGGGTACACCATCTGTTACTGGCACAGTAACGGGTAGTTAATTTTTATCAACAGCTTGGTATTCATCTAAATACTTCTAGGAGTGTTTAATGGATACCAAAACCTTAATTAGCGAGGCTAAAGCCCGCTTCAATCACAATAGCGCAAAAGCGCAACTAAAAGACAAATACGACGGCAAATTTATTATTGCTGAACAAGGGGGACTTTGGAAAGCTACCCCTGAAATCATCTCATTTCTAAACGCAATGGATGATAACTTTATAATTCTTATTGATAACTTTAATAATCCAGTACAAGTTAACCGTGAACAATTACTAACTGTAGTAAAAGAAACATATCAAAGAGTTATGCTTGATTGGTATAAAGAATGGAAAGAGATTGAGACGGTACGATGAGCAAAGGTGCAATATTATTTGCGTTTAACTCCCCTAAGTTCAATTACTATGATATGGCAGTTGCTACTGCTAAACGCATAAATCATTTTTTAAATATTCCAGTAACAATAGTTACAGATGAAGAATCACTTCCATCAATTCAAAACTACACGTTTGATAAAGTTATAGTTACTAATGCTGATAAAAATAACATACGTGAACATAATATTTGGATCAATAAGGGTCGTTATCAAGCATATAACTTTAGTCCATATGATGAAACTATACTAGTAGATACAGACTACATGGTTAACTCAGATAAACTATTGAGAACCTTTAATATATATGATGACTTTTGCTGCCATGATACTACTAGCTATTTGATGCAACCGGGAGTAGCACAAGAAGTGTTAAGTTCATATAGCTTTAATACACTATGGGCTACTGTCGTAACCTTCAAAAAAACTAACCGTGCTAAACAAATATTTGAATGTTTAGAAATGGTACAAAAGAATTATGACCATTACTGTGATATTCATAGCTTTGTTGGTGGGGTATATCGTAATGATTACGCACTAACACTTGCACTACGTATAGCAAACGGACATAGTGATAATAATCGTGATATTATCCCATGGAATCTAGTACATGTGGGTAAAAACACAACAATATACAGGAACAATGATAGTGAGTTTAACACAGAATATACTGTTATGTATGATAACTGGCAACGTGGCAAGATACGCAAAGAATATATAACACTTAAAGATATGGATTTTCATGTTATGAATAAAGAAAACTTTATGGAGTTAATCAAATGACCAGAGGTTTTGTAATTATGGCACAGGATACTGAAAAGGTCAGTTATACTAAATGTGCTAAAGCATTAGAACTAAGTATTAAAAAAGTTATGCCCAATAGTAATGTAACTATTATTACTAATGACATGTTACCTCATGGCAATTTAGGTGGTTATCATAATGATTGGCAAGTATATGAAGCTAGTCCATATGATGAAACAATCAAATTAGAAGCAGATATGATTATACCACGCAGTATTGAACATTGGTGGGATATACTAAATATCAATGATATTGTAGTTTCAACTAATATTAGAAACTTTAAGGGTGAATTATCTGACTGTAGAGTATATAGGAAGTTTATTGATGAAAATATGTTACCTGACGCATACAATAGTATAACCTACTTCAAAAAATCAGAAACAGCAAAACTGTTTTATACGGTAGTAAGAGATATTTTTGATAATTGGGAAGAGTACAAAGCTATATTAAAATGCAATCCAAATGAAGAAGTATCAACTGATTGGGTATATGCTATAGCTTGTCACATTATAGGAGTAGAAAAAACTACATTACCAAACTTTACTGAAATGAGTATGATACATATGAAACAATATATTAATGGCATACCTAGTGAAGATTGGACTAAAACACTAGTATATGAAGTGTTACACAAAACGATTAGAGTAAATACTTATCCTCAGTTGTATCCTTTTCACTATCATATTAAGTCATTTAGTGATAAAATATTAGAAAGTTATTAATGGAAGAATTTGTAATTTGGGAAGCACCTCCTATTATCAAACCAGAGTTCAGACTATATTATGATGAACGAGGCAATGTGTTATTTTATACTTGTGAAAAACCAGAAGGTAATTACGTTGTAATTGATGCTAGTACATTTGCTCAAGGTCGCCCTGATCTTAAAGTAATAGACGGCAAAGTATCAGGTGCTATAGCAGGATCAATTGTATCTAAATTAGTACATGACGATGAAGGTACAAATTGTGCAAGTGAAGATTTAAGTATTGTAGTAGACAGTTCCTATAATAATATAACTAAATGGAAATTAAAAACATATGAACTCTGAGGATATCATTGATGTAGCTGATTTAGACTGTATCTATCTTAGTTATGACGAACCGCAAAAAGAAGAATTTTGGCTTAAGATTAAAAACATGGTTCCGTGGGCTAAACGTGTTGATGGTGTTAAAGGTAGTGACGCCGCACATAAAGCTGCCGGCAATGCAAGTGATACAGAACGTTTCATTTTGATTGACGGCGACAACATGCCGGATGAAAGTTTCTTTAATCTACAATTAGACTTTACTGACAAAGATCCTAACTACAAGATAGCACAATATCGTTGGAAAGCTATTAATAATATTAACGGACTACGCTATGGCAATGGTGGAATGAGTTCTTGGACAAAAACTTATGTGCGTGAAATGAAAACACATGAGCATCAAACTGAGGGTGATGTTTCACGAATTGCTGACTTTTGTTTAGACAGCAAAGATAACTTATACTGGACAATGTATGATTGCTACTCTACTACTTATCCTAATTATACTCCGTTTCAAGCGTGGCGAGCTGGATTCAGAGAAGGAGTAAAAATGGTTCTTGACCGTGGATCAAAACCCACAGTTGACGCACTAAAAGAAACTGTTGCCAGTCGCAACTTAAACAATTTAACTATATGGCACAACATTGGTCGTGATGTAGAGAACGGAGAATGGGCCATATATGGAGCAAGACTTGGTACATACATGACTATGCTCACTGAGTGGGATTCTGCTAACGTACAATGGTTTGATAACTATACTGTATTATGGGAAGAACATTCACATAGAGACCCTGATCGTGAATCAATATTGCTCGGTGCCGCCTTAAATGACAAATTAGGACTACCAATGAACCATTTTGATAGTGGACAAAGTAAGTTCTTCAAGCGTCACTATAGTGCTGATAAATATAATCTCGGTCTACTTGTTAAAGAGATGGACGTTATTAGAAAAATAGAAGGATGGTAATGGAACACAATTATATTAAGTTAGTACACAGTAATCCCACGCACGAAGATTGGTTTGTAGTTAATTGGTGTATGGGCAATACGTGTAACTTTGAATGTAGTTACTGTCCAGAGAATCTTCATTCAGGTGATATCAAATGGCCTAAACTAGATAAAGTTAAAGAATTCATAACACGTATAGTAGAACAAGTTGCACCACGTAAAGTGTACTTTGAGTTAACCGGTGGTGAAGTAACACTATACAAACACTTTGTAGAGATATGCAAACACTGTACTGAATTAGGTGCCAAAGTAGGATTGATTAGTAATGGTAGTAGAACATTACGTTGGTGGGAAGATAACAAACAATACTTTGACCACGTGTGCTTAAGCTTTCATCCAGAGTTTGCAGAAGCTGACCACTTTGTAGAAGTAGTAAAATTGTTGCATGATGATGTACGGACACATGTAAACATTATGATGAGTCCGGATAAGTTTGACTTTTGTTATGCTGTAGCTAATAAAGTTAAAGGTATAGGTAATATTAGTATGGCACTACAGCCCTTGATACATGATTTTGGTGACACATTGTATGATTACGATGAGTTTCAAAAAAAGATATTTGATAAACAGCATGAGTTGATTGTTAAGCATATTAAGTACACAAAGTCATTTGATTATTATCGTGGTGCTATGAAGATGATTAAAGAAGATAATACAGAAGTTGTTTCTAGCGCACATAGATTTATTAGTCAAAAAACCAATGATTGGAGTGGGTGGAAATGTTATGCTGGTGCAGAACAGATTATTGTAGATTTGGGCGGCGATATATATCGTGGATGGTGTAGAGTAGGTGGAAAGATTGGTAACATCTTTGAAGCTTTTGAAGTACCCAAAACACCAGTTTTATGTAACAAAACAATGTGTCATTGCAATTTTGACATTATGAGCACCAAAGAATTAGGTATACAGTAACATAATGGATAATATTAACAACAACAAGCAATTAAGAATATATGATGATAATGGAAAATTTATAAGAGTTTCTGTTGATGAAGCGATTGCAAACAGATATAATTATTGGCAGAATTGGAAATGTAGCGCTGGCGTTCAAAATTTATATATTGATTTTGACGGTAACATTTGGGTATGTAATACTGCTAGTTCATTCATAGATCGTTTCAACCATGACAATTGGAAAGAATTGTTATTCTCTAAGATTGATAAATTTGGAAAAAATATTCCATCCGAGTGGTGGCATACGGGAGAAGAATTTCTAAAATTAGAATCAGACTTTAAAAAGAATGGCAAGGCATATAAAAAAATAATCCCAGTAACAGAAGAAAATAAAAATAATATACCTGGGTTTTTGGGTAATATAAATGAAAGTTTTTCTCTAGCTAAAGAGTGGTTTGTATGTCCATGGAATTCATGTAGTTGCGGTGCTGATGTAGTATTGAGCAAAGTCAAAACTAAAATGCATAGGACAACTCTTGCTGTTAACAATGAAGGATGGCATGGGCGAGACCGTACTGAAAATGATTATGTTGATAATATAACTGATCCAGTTGCAGTTGAATTAAATTATTCTATGCCCTATCAAATTTTATGGGACCTTAGCAGAAAATGTAATTATGACTGTTCCTATTGCTGGCCCGGAGTACATAATAAAACTGATACTCATAAAGATTATGATTTACTAATACGTACTGCTGATAAGATTATTGAAGACTGGGCGCATAATAAAACCATCAGATGGAACTTTGGTGGAGGTGAACCTACATTACATCCTAACTTTTTAGATTTTGCCAAGTACCTTAAAGGTAAAAATCAGTGGACTATGGTAACTAGTAACGGAACCAGAGATCATAAATACTGGGGGGAACTAGCAAAATATATGAATAGCATATTATTAAGTGCTCATTTTGATGGATTAACCGAATACAATGATGAAGATAGATTTGTCAAAAACATTAAAGTAATATGTGAACATTTTGATGAACATGACGATGATCATTGGTTAGAAGTGAAATTAATGGCTCCTCCTAAATATATAGATAGAGCATTAAAATTAAAAGAGAAAATATTAAATTTAGATTTATTAAACAGATCGGGTGCAAATGGGAGAATTAAAGGTGTTGTAAGTCTTGTTCCAATAAGAGGGATGCAAAATCCAGGAGAAGTAGTTCGGTATACTGAGCAACAACTTGAATTATTTAAAAATCAAACATAATGAAAAAAATAAACTTTGAAGAAAGACTAAAAGATGCGGATCATTTAGAAAGAATTAATGTTGCATCTACACGAGGATGTCCAACTTATATTTTAGAAAATATGATCAAATGGGACACAATGGCAGCTGTTGTAGAGGCTGCTGCGGTTAGTTCTAAAATTGATAAATCATTTATTGAACTTGCAATATTAAGATTTCCTGAAATTGATAATACTAGATTTTGGAGTGAAAGAGATAGACGACAAAGAATAACATTAATGTCTGATGATATTGCAAAACAAGAAGAAGAAGCAACAAAGATGGTTGTTGGTGATCGGGATCAAATTATCTTAAATCATATACTTAAAAAAGATTCAAATCTAAGTCATGCAATATCACATTTAGGAGATGAACAATCTAATGTAGATTCCGGATATATTCATAAAGAAGTTGAATGGGCAGACACTTCTAAATTTAGAATTGGACTTGTAGTGGCGCCAGCTTGGGGCAAACTATTTCCACCTTATAACCTCGCTAAACTAACAGGATTATTGAGACACTTAGATTATAGTGTTAGAGTATACGATCTTAATATAGAATCTTTCCATCATCTTCAAGACACTACTGGAATTGATTATTGGGCATCAAATAGATATTTTTATTGGAATAGCTCGGAAAGTTTTAGCGAATTTATATTGCCCGACTTGAAGGACGTATTTGATAGAACATTATTTAATATTCTTCAATCTAATCCTAAGGTCGTTGGATTTAGTTTGTATGATACAAACATCCATGCTAGTCTATATCTAATACGGGAATTAAGATATATGATGCCCGATGTATGTATTGTGGTAGGAGGTCCCGGTGCTATTAGCAACGGTCATTTATTAACAACTCTTATAAATTACAAATTTATAGGAGAAGCTGAAGAAAACTTTGTAAAATTTTTGGAAGAGTTAACCGATGATAACGATGTTGGAAGCAGTCAAACTATAGGGACTGTAAATAGTAAATTAGATTTAGATGTATATCCCTATCCGGACTATTCTGATTATAATTTTAGCAATTACGAACACAGCTACGGAGTTAGTATTGAAACGTCTAGAGGGTGTGTTGCAGACTGTAGTTTTTGTGCCGAAACACATTTTTGGAAATTTAGATCAATGACTCCGGAAAGAGTAGTAGATGAAATAGAATATCAACAAAATAATTTAGGTGTTAGTAGATTTTGGTTTGTTGATAGTTTAGTTAATGGTAATTTAAAAAATTTCCAAAAACTGGTTGATCTAATATTAGAAAGAAATATTAAAATACATTGGAACTCTTATGCAAGATGTGACGGAAGAATGACTGCTGAATTCTTACAAAAGGTTACAGATAGTGGATGCACATGTCTGAGCTATGGAGTAGAATCAGGCAGTCAAAAAGTTCTTAATGATATGCGTAAGAAGATTGACATATGGGAAGTGGAAAACAATTTAAAAGATTCTAAAGCATCGGGAATGTTTGTTCACATTAATTGGATGGTAGGATTTCCTACAGAAGAACCGATTGACTGCTTACATAGTTTTCAATTACTATTCAATTGTAGAAATTGGATTGATAATATAAGTCCAGGTTTTGGAGCATCACCGCCCCAAAGTATTGCACACTGGGATACTAATTGGAAAGATTATGGAATGAATTGGATTGAGAAACCCTACGATAACAATTTGTTTAACTCATGGCATACTGATAATAATACTGCTATGCATAGATTTTTAAGAATAAAATTAAACCATGTGTGGTTAGATATAATCAATTATTATTCTGATTCTGCTATGATTAATGCTCAACGATATCACAATATACAAGATTTTTATACTTTCACCGGTACTAAAAATGTAACAGACTATGTAATATATGATCAATATGTTAACTTGAATAGAAACACAGACAATACATTTTTTGCTAGCATAACTAACGAATATTTTGCTTTGCTATACGTTATATACAAGTACTTTGGAGCTTTTACATTTACATTTAAGTGCAATGCAGAAACTGATTTTAATACTTTTGGTGATTATATTTCTAGAATGTACGACTCTGATTTAACGTTTGATATAGACTCTACTGGCAACTATAATATAAAGTTGACACATAAATTTGTCCATGATACGGTAACTCCGCACTTAAAAGAAACCTACCGATTGGAAAGAGAAAAGGTCAATTATAGCTTTGATGGTGTTTTTGAAGAAACAGGTAATATTAATAATTGGACTGAAGAAGAAATTCAAACAAAAGAAACTGTTCACGAACAGTATAGAAATAAATCAAAAAAAGTTTTTAAAATTTCAAATGACTAACAAAACATTTCATATTCAAGAAAGCAAAGTATTTTGCATGGCTCCGTTTATGCACATACATAATGTTCCGACAGGAGATATACTACCTTGCTGTATAAGTTTGGGCGGGAGCATGGGAAATCTATATAAAGAAAGTATTCAAGATATTTGGAACAATGAAAATTATAAAGAATTACGACAAGATTTATTAAATGATAAAAAATCAAAACATTGTACAAGATGTTATAAAGAAGAAGAATGGGGAAGTACATCAACAATACGCCGAAGCTTTAATGATAGGTTTAAAGATTTTTATGAAGAATTAATTGAAAATAATACTGAGACTGACGGAACAATGAGTAGTATGAAATTTCTTAAATGGGATTTCAGATTCAATAATTTGTGTAATCTAGCATGTACCGTATGTCATCCCACGTATAGCAGTTCATGGGTACCTATTATGAAAGCCATTGATCCTAACTATGCTGAGGATCAATTTAATAGCAGTAAAAAACACAAAGAAAGCTTCATTGAAACTATAAAATCTCAAGTAAACAATGTTGAAGAAATATATTTTGCTGGTGGAGAACCGTTACTTCATACTGAACATTATGAAATACTAGAATATATTAAAGAATCAGATAGACTAGGAAAAATAGAATTTGTGTACAGTACTAATTTAACTACAATGACTTATAAATCAACTGATGTTTTAGATTACTGGAAACACATGGAAAAATTACGTGTATTAGTAAGTTTAGATGAAGTTGATGTGGATAGATTATTTTACATACGATATCCAGCCGATGCAAATAAGATATTAAAAAATATTAAACTATTAAAAGATAATTTAACAGGCAGCAATCGCCATTGGGTAATCACTCCAACATGGAGTCTGATGAATATACATCGGATAAAAGACATATTGGAATATTTTTTAGTAAATGACCTTTTCCCGCATACGTTTTACAATACTAGTATTTGGGAATCTGATTATCATAATATTGTTTTATTATATCCCGAATACTTTTCAATACGGTCCGCTAGTAAAGAATGGAAAGAACATTTACGTATTAAAATTTCCGAGTATGAGCAATGGTATTACAATACATTATTACCACTAAAATCCTCACAAAAATTACAGGAAGATTGTAAAAATGTATTTGATAATAGGTTAAGTATAATTAAAAATGCATTAGAAGAAACTGTTGAGTTTGATGTTAACTGGTATATGGGTTATTTGACTAAATTAGATAAAGAAAGAAATACTGATTTTAAAAAAACCTTTCCTGAGTTACAACATCATACAGGAGAAAGGCTATGAATACTAGTGAATATTGGTTTGATAAACTTCACAACTGTTTTGATTCTAATGAACGAGTTGAACTTATTACAAGTACAGATTTTCCTGAATTGATTACTGCTATGATAACACATGATGTTGAATCAGAGGTTATATTAGCAGGTATGAAAAATCCTCATTGTTCAGAAGCCTCAATTGAACTAGCAAAAACAAGACTGAATCAAATAAATCCTCAAATACAAGACCTCCCGAAAAATTCAACATTTTGTCCAATTCCATGGGTATCTACTGGCATACAACAAAACGGAGATTTAAGAATTTGTTGTCAACAAATATATCACCCGTATGGTAAACTAATAGAAAACGGGGAAATGTTAAACGTTAAAAACACTGATATAAATCAATCACGAAATAATACAGTATTTAAAGAATTACGTGCAAGTATGTTGCGCGGAGAGAAACATCCGTCATGTAATTTATGTTGGAAAGAAGAAGAAACAGGTTTATCTAGTAAAAGATTACACAGTATTAATATGTATGGCCACGTAGAATTTATTGATAATACTGATAAAGATGGAAGTATAGATATAGAAAAATTTCCAATAAAATATATTGATATTCGTTTTGGAAATTTATGCAATTTAAAATGTAGATATTGCGGCCCAACTGATAGCAGTCTGTGGTATGACGATTTTGTTTCTATGTCATACGAGGGAGAAAAGCCTGCAACAGCCCCTATGTCTTTTTATGGTGGGAAAACTTATAATGTAATCAAAAAAAATACTAATTATACCATTGATTCTTCAGATTTTGAATGGTATGAATCGGCTGAATTTTGGGATCAAATTGAAAAACTAATTCCCTATATTGACCGATATTATTTTACCGGTGGTGAACCGACAATTAATAAAATACATTTTAAATTACTACAAAAAATTATAGACATGGGTTACAGTAATCGGGTTCATTTGGATTACAATTCAAATATGTTTGCTATACCAAATAAGCTATATAACTTATGGGAAAAGTTCAGATCCGTAGGAATAGGATGCAGTATAGATGCAATTGAAGATTTAGCATACTATTTACGTTATCCAAGTACTTGGGATGCACTAGAACAAAATTTAGATGTACTAGGTAACAATCCAACCAAATCTATTTACGGGACAATATCTACTACGGTAAGTATATTCAATGTATATCATTTTTTAGAAATTTCTAAATGGTTAATAGAAAAAAATTATAAAAGAATTAGAAAAACACCTAGCTATCATGTACTAGAGGGCCCGTCTCCCATGAGTATACAAGTACTACCTATTAACGTAAAAAATCAAATACAAGAAGCATATGAAATTTTTTACAAAGAAATAGATGAAAAATATGGACTAGAAATGGGTAATATATTTAGGCATAGCTATAGTGGTTTAATCAACTATATGTTTGCTAAGGATAATAGTCATCTGTTGCCAAAGTTAGCTGAAGATACCCGTAGATTAGATAAAATTAGAGGTCATAAATTAGAAAATTATATACCATGGCTGTCTGATATATTAAATAATTATAACGACTAAATCCAGCTAAGTAATATAATGCTTAGAGATGTATTTTATTACGGTAGTAAACCAAACGTTCACCCAAGAGAAAAGTTTGCAGTTGACTTAGCTGACGCTAGACAACAATGCACCACTGAACATTTTTGGATAATCAACGAATATTGTGATTATACAAATTTTGATTGGGATTGGGACTTTGATTTCTTGCCGGATGACGAAGTTTGGACAGGTGAACACAACAATGTATGGCCAAATAAACAAAATAAAGATAGCGGTACTTGGCTATGCTCACATCAATATAGCGATATAATTATATATCGTGCTGATGTTGAGCCTATACTCAGAAAAAATGTAAAAAATACTAATTGGGTAGTACTAGATAAAATTGATGAATTAAAGTTTGATTTTAGTTGGGAACCCAATCCATATGACCCTCCCTACATATATAAATGGGGTTGCAAATTCTATCCTACAGAAATAAAACATTATGTAGAATATCACGTTGAGGGTGCAACTAATGTAAAATACATGCCAGAGACAGTAGAGTTATTACCTGAATGGGCTAACTGGGTAGAAGTACAATCAGTAGATAAATCAAGTTTTGATTTTAGTTGGAGACCCGACCCACGTGAGCCTGCATATATCTATACTTGGGGTAATAAATATATATCCTCTGAGTTAAAACCCACAGTAGAGTATCATTGTGTAGGAGCTACTGAACGAAAGTATATGGACAACTCAGTTGCTGTATTACCTGAATGGGATCGGTGGGTAATATGGAACTCTATAGATAAGTTTAATTTTGATTTTAGTTGGAGACCTGACCCACGTGAACCTGCATTTATTTATGTATTTGGTAATACGCAATATCCAGCAGAGATTATGCCAACAGTTGAATATCATGTACCGGGTGGAACAGAATATAAGTTTATTAATGATGAATCAATGAAAGCTAAATTGTTACCTAACAGTGCTAGATTTGAACATTTAGAAAATAGTGATGGAATAAATTATTCATGGGTTCCTGATCCATGGAGTCCTCCTTATATCTATGTTTGGGGTAATCAATGGAATAAGCCAGAAGATAAAATATCTATACAATATGTTGTTGAGGGTGCAACAGAATACAAATACATGGAAGAACGTGCCACACGTAAACCATATATGGACAATTGGGAAATACCTCCTTATGTCATACAGAATAGTTTTGATTTCAGTTGGGAACCAAACCCGCAGGATCCAGCCTACATATATCAATTTGGCACTATACATCAAAAGACAGGTGGTCCTCGCTATACAGTACCAGGTGCAACAGAATTAAAATACATTGATGCTGTTAAAGCACAAGTAGTAGCATGGAGATTTACAAATTGGTTGATTCCAAAAAATGTAGATCAGGCAACATTTGATTGGAGTTGGCACCCGGATGATACAGAACCAGCATACATCTATCAATTCCCTAGTACATGGAGTAAAACAGGTGGACCAAAGTTTACAGTTGAAGGTGCGTTTGAAACAAAATACTTAGATTACCCTATAGCAAAAGTAAAACAAGATATGACACATTGGTCTATACCTGCAGGATTAGATACTAGTGAGTTTGATTTTAGCTGGCATCCAAATATAGATGATGAGCCTTTGTTTTATCAATTTGGAACACAATGGCAAAAAACAAATGGCCCGATGTTTACTGCACCCGGCTGTGACGAAACTACTCCAATCAAATACATGGATATACTTAAAGCAAAACGTATACCTGATAAAACAAATTGGATTATACCTGCAGGATTTGATGAAACTAAATTTGACTTTAGTTGGCATCCTGACGCTACAAGCCCTCCCTATATCTATCAGTTTGGTACACTATTAGATGATGTTCATTTAGAAGACGGACCCAAATATGTAACCCCAAACAATGATGGAACCGTTGTATTAATGGAAAACACATTATTATCAGATGAGGTAGTACAATACCCGCAATATTATATTGACACTACATTAGAAATATTGATAGAACAACATAAGGATGAAATCTTTTGGGCATTACGTAAAAATATTAACTATACTAAATTTGATTTCATTTGGCAACCAACTAAAGAGCAAGCATTCAACATCAATACGTTTGGATCACCTGACAGTGAATTGACACAAACATACTTAGTTAACGGTAAGATGTGGCAAAAAGGTTATAGAGATATTAGTTTTATTGAAAATACAAAACTAGATGAAGAATATCTATCTAAATTATTTAAACAAGTAGATGCTTTCTTTGTAGATAAAGGAAATAAAGAATCAGCTACAAGATTTGAACAATTAAAAATACAATTTCCCACACTACAAAAGACACGTTACCTAAACAGCTGGGTAGATACAATCAATCGCTGTATCAACAAATCTACTACAGAACTATGCTGGATACTTAATAGTGAATTAGATTATACCAACTTTGATTTCAACTATTATCCTAATCCATGGCAAATGACAATGGTACATGTGTTTGGAACTCAATGGAGTCATTGGGGCAGTACGTTTATGGTTAATAAAGAAACATTTGCAGAAGATACAAAATATGTAAAAATTATAGAACACTTGAGTAATCTAAACTTTGTCAAAACAAAACGTGCTATCGCTAGCAATTGTTTATATGATGTTTACTTAATTGACTACAGTAATGACGGAGTTACTGATATAGTGTCATTGATTGAAAGTAAGACTAAACGTGAAAATGTTTACACAATCAAATATGAAACAGATTACTTAACCACATTGAAGAACATGTTGTATGAGTTAGGTATTAAAAAGGACCATTACATCTGGGTATGTAGTTCAATTTGTGATTACACTAACTTTGACTTTACTTATATATGTGATCCATTCTCTTTAGAGCAATTGCATGTATTTCCTAGTGACAAACAAAAGTTTGGTGACACATTCTTCATCAATGTAAACAAGTTACGTATTCTTGTAGAAGATTTGGATAAGTTAGAAAGTATAGAGAAGATTAATTTTAATCAGCATCAAAAAGTAAAACGTTTGCCTGCCCCTAGTTTTGTTACTGATGCTGATACACATTTGAATTTCAAAAAACATAGTTATAACTTCCCTTATGCTGTGTTTACTACAAGTGATAATTTAATCGCACCAGACATTAATGATGAACCAATCAGTATGTGGTCTAGTGAATCAAAGAACATATTGATTACAAATATGGGAGGCACACGTATTGTTGTACCCAAAGAAGCTAACGAATATGTTGAGAAAGAATTGTATGATTATCCATACATTGCTAAATCAACTAAGATAGGACAGTCAAAACCACTGGATATAGTCTTCCTAAGCAACGGTGAATCTGTAGCTGACGAGAACTACGAACATTTACTGAACGTGACTAAAGGACTGAAGAATCGTGTTGTTAGAGTTGATGGTGTCAATGGTCGTGTTGCTGCCTATCATGCAGCCGCACTAGCAAGTCAAACATCTTGGATGTTTACTGTGTTTGCTAAGTTAAAAGTCAATAGTAAGTTTGACTGGACATGGCAACCTGATAGATTACAGATACCTAAACACTATATCTTCTATGCTAGTAATCCTGTTAATGGATTAGTATATGGTCACCAAGCTATGATTGCGTACAACAAACAGATTACATTGGGCAATATGGGTAAAGGTCTTGACTTTACATTGGATAGTGAGCATGAAGTTGTTGAAATTAATTCGGGTGTAGCAAGATATAATACAGATGAGTTTAGCACATGGCGTACAAGTTTCCGTGAAGCTATTAAGTTACGATTAGATGATAGTACAATAAGCAGACATAGATTGAAAGTATGGTCAACTGTAGGTGAGGGAGACTACGCCCAATATAGTATCAATGGTGCGTTAGATGCTGTAGAATACTATGAATCAGTCAATGGTGAACTAGACAAATTACGACTAAGTTATGATTGGCCTTGGTTGCAAGAGTATTTTAATACTAAATACAAGTTATGATTGTATGAAGTTAAGTGAAACGGATTCAAGACGGGAGTTCGATTCTCCCCTCCTCCACCTAAGTGTATGATGTATATTTAGGTGGGGGAGAACTGGTAATCGATTGGGTCAAGAGTAATGAAATGGACAGTTCGGCAATGCCGAAGCCGTTAGGATTGGGGTATCCCGATTGTAGAAGCAAAAAAAGTAACCGCAAACGACTCACAGTTCGCATTGGCCGCGTGAGCAGCCTAGGGTAAGACATACCTCGTAACAGAAACTCAGATAGGGACTTTGGTCCCTATTTTTTTAATAAATACTAGATGAACATTAAAGAAATCATCACTGAAGAAATAGTAGACGAGTATCGTATTAGCGGCCCCGTTGACATCAAAAATTATATTAGACATGGTAATGCTTTTAAAGATTCTATGTTGTTTGTTAAAACTCCAATGGATCAATACAATGTCAGATATATGGAAAACTCAATTAGAGGTGGTAATAAAATACATGATTATTTTCTATATGATAAAAAAACCGATAGATGTATAGGGTTGTTTACTTTAGAAATGGTACCACTAAAACTTAATAAAATCTTACAACCGGGAATTAAAACTGTAACTCCACACATGGCATTGGCACCCGAAGCACAACGTCAGGGAATAAGCACACAAGCCTACAGTACCTTTTTACAAGGCGGTCCGTGGGTATTTGTCACGGATCACCATACTAAAGGTGCATCTAAATTGTGGGATTCTTTAGCAACAGGTAATAATATTAGTCTATATGTGAGTGCTAAAACAGGTGAACTTTTAGACCCTGCGAAGCATCATGAATGGACAGACTTACGTTTATTGGGTCCTAGGGATAGATTTAAGTTAGATAATTAGATTCCTACCTAATAAAGTGTGATATTTATTAACTAAAAAACAAATAAATACTATCTCTAGAGGATGATAATAAAAATGAAAAGAATTCTCGCTATAGTTGCCATGCTGGGTATGGCATTCACGACGCAAGCACAAACTACCACTACATCAGGTACAACCGGTGGTACGACCACGGGTACAAGTACATTAATTAACCAAGGAACATATGATTCCAAAAGCTTAGTAGATACTAATAGTACCTCAAACAGCACCAGCACAGTTACTTCAAATAGCAATACCAATAGTAATAGCACCAGTACTAGCACAGCCGTTGTTAATAGCACTAGTGCAAATACCAATACTAACAATAGCACTAGCGTAAACACGAATAACAATATTAATAGTGGCACAAGCACTGTTAATAATAACAATGTCAACTCAGGGTCAATGACTTATACCAATAATAACATTAACTCTGGAACAATGACCTATAACAACAACAATGTAAGTACAAGCACAAGCAATAATACCAATATCAACAAAAACGAAAATACTGGTACAATGACATACAATAACAACAATGTCAGTACAAGTACTGCCGTCAACACCAATAATAACGTTAGTACAAGTACTAGTACTAACAATAATGTTAATACCGGGGATATGACTAACCGCAATATTAACACATCAACCAGTGCTAGTACTTCTACGAACAACAATGTTAATCAAAATAATTCAGTTAATACAAATATTCAACAAGGTGAGTTAACTAACAAGAATATTAATCAAACTGAGATTACTCAACGAGTTATTCAGCCTCCTCCGACTGCTGTAGCACCCGCTATGCTGTCAGGTGGTAACGCTGACCTTTGTTCTACGGGTAGTTCAGGTTCAGTTCAGACACAAGTATTTGGTGTAAGTTCAGGTGGTACAGTACGTGACATGAATTGTGAACGATTAAAGTTATCTAAAACACTATATGACATGGGTATGAAGGTTGCGGCAGTTGCTACTATGTGTCAAGACCGTCGTGTGTTTGACGCTATGTTAGCCGCAGGTACACCTTGCCCATACGAAGGTAAGATTGGTGAACAAGCTAAAGCATCTTGGGAAGCTAATCCAGACAAGATTCCAAAGTTAGACGAGGTAAAAATAGATGACACTTATAAGAAAGTTGGCATTGGCGCTTTGCTTGGCGTTCTTGTCCACAACTTACGCTAATAGTCAAGACATATCTACTACTGGTAATTTAATAAATTACGGTACCGCACCTACGGGTACAACCAGTATATGGAACAACGGTGTCTATGTTAATCAATTATGCTTTTATGCTGGAGAACCTGGTAACTGTGGACCTAATCCTAGTATTATCACCGGAGGTCGCATCCACTTCAGTTACGGCACCGCGGATCTTAATCAAATTGTCAATATAAACAACGCACTGTCTGCGGGCGGCACCGGTGTGCAACTTGCTGGATTTAACTACAGCCTTTGGGCCAAGAACGGCAATGGATGGGACGACGCCAGACAAGATTATCTAGCTGCCTATGTAAAACTATACGGTGCCGGCGGCAATCTAATAGCAGACTATGATTACTCTCAGGCAACCAATAACAAATACAACTGGACTAAATTTACATTTTCTGAAACATTTGCTAGTCCATATGTTGCGTCAACACTAAGCACAGCGCAAGTAGGAATGATAGGTAGAGATAATAATTTTTGGGCAGGAAACTACGGACCTGAAGTTTTTGATGTTGATTTTAGATTAAAATATAAAATTGATCCTTGTGCTACTAACCCTGCTTATAGTTCAACTTGTGCCGGTTTTGGTAACATACTTAATACTAATAATTTATTAGATTCAACTAAAGGCGGGTTGAGTCTAAATCAAGCGTTTGCAATTAATACCGCATTGCAAAGTGCAGGTGTTGGAGCAACAGTACATGGATTTAACTACGGATTTAACTGGAGAGTTGGTCAAGGTTTCTCTGGATGTACTGCTTGGAACCAAGACGGATCGTGTTCGTGGACCATGAACATACCTGCGTATGCTAATGCCACAGTGTCACTTACAAACAGTAGCAACCAGTCTATACATTCAAAGAGTTATAGTTTTACAGGTGACGGTACTAGTGGTTCAGTGAGTGACAAGTTTTTGTTACCATCTAGTATGAATCAATCATTACTGGGTACGGGTAGAATTGTAGGGTCAGCATCAGGCACCGGTTCTTCTGTAGAAGGTGCATGGGCAACAATGATTTATACTGCTGACCCTTGTATAGCTAATCCTTTATACAGTTCAAATTGCAAAGGCTATGCATTTGCTATGTCCAAGCAATTATCTGCATCAAACAACACATCACCTGTTGCATCAGATGGTACACAGATACAAGATCCAGTGCAAGATCCTACTCGACCTCCGCCGGGCAGTCAACCACCCCCTGGATCAGAACCGCCACCAGGTAGTCCACCTCCTCGAGAAGGTGCACAACAATCAACTTCTAATAATCCAGCAGGTCCTCCTCCTGCAAATCAACCTCCTCCACAAGGTGGCGGTAGTAGTCAGCCCAAAGCAGGCGAAGTTAAAACAGCTGGTGATAGTAACAGCAAAGCAGGACCTAGTCTTGGTAGTGTTATGAGTATGATTAGTAGTAACCAAGCTAGAATAGGTAACGAGGCAAAAACTGTTGTGCAAGCCGCAGAGTCAGCCGCTGCCAAAGATGCACAACAAGCACAACAACAAGCAGAAAATGTCGCAGGGTCATTAACTACGCAAAGTATTACTAGCAGTATGACACAATCTGGTACAGGTACAAGTGTAGTGTCAGTAGCTAATAGTCAATCACAAACTTCTGTAGTAAATGTAGCAAGTGTATCGCAAACTAGCGTGGTCAACGTTGGTGGATTACGCCCAGCAACACAAAGTATATTTGCTGATCCTAGCACATCTTTACCTTCAAGTATGATGCAAAGTCAGTTTGATATGTATAGTTTACAAGCTCCAACAAATAACAATAGCAAACAACTAGACGTAGAAGTACCGCAGAACGAGGGTATTAAGATTGGTGGACGTTCAGCATTAAATGATGCAATGGAACAACGCCCAATGTTACAAAGTAATAACGTACAAGAACAAAAGACTGAATCAGTAAACAGAAATGTTCAACCAAATGAATTAGCCGGTGCTGTTGATATTACTAGAATGGCAACACAACCTCCAGGATATCAAGCATACTCAATGATGATGCCTGATGTAGCATTCTACGCACCAAAAGAAATTTACAGAAATCAAGTAAATGTAGACAACGTAAGAGTCTTGCGTCAATTGTCTAGTGATAGATTACACCAAGACTTGGTGAACCTACAATACAAATAAAGGAAAATAAAATGGCAGAAGAAATAAAAAACGTAAATGCAAAAGTTGATGAACTAGAAGCGGCAGCAAAAAAATACGCAAGTAAAGATACTGTAATTAGTATTGGTGGATATGAGTTTACCCCTGCTAAACTAATGGTCGCAGCCACAATTGTATCATCTATATTAGGTGGACTGTATGGATCATTTGAAGTATACAAAGATTACGTGGGCATGAAGAAAAAGATAGCTGAATATGCCGCTCCAGATTTGTCTGGATTTGATAAACGTTTGGCAGTCATTGAAGAAAACAGTAGCAAAACAAGCGACTATACACGTGATATCAAAACTGATTTGAAGAATGATATTCGCCGTAACGAATCTGTTACTGAACAAGTTGAACGTAGTGTTAAGAATGCACAACGTGAGACTGAAAGTGAGATGCGTGATATGCGTAAAGCTGTGCGTGAAGACTTGGAAAGAGCAAGAACAGAGGCTGCTGCCATTCGCAAGGACATGGAATCAACACGTAAAGAAATTAACAGTGAATTTACTGCGGCACGTAGAGAAATCAACCGTGAAGTAGAAACACTAAAGAGAGAAGTTGATAGTAAAATACAAAAGGCCATTGATAATCCTTTGGCAAACAAATGAAATATCTGTTGCTACTGATTACGGTAATTGTTATACCGTCATCAGCGGCACGGTATGAGTGTGTGCGTTGGGCGTGGTCAGGGGATGTTTATAACCGCAAAGTAGTATGTTTAGAATGGCGAGATAGAGATGCACCAAAAGTTGAAAAGAAGAAATGATAGACCCGATCACCCTTGGCATTGCGTTTACAGCCGCCCAACAATCGGTTGGGTATATCAAAAAAGCCATTGCCTTAGGTAAAGATGTTAACAGTCTTTACGGACAGTTTGCTAGGTTTTTTGAAAATAGTGATACAATCCATAGTGCCAATATAACAGCGCAAAACAGCAAAAATATTCTTACAGACGGGCAGATTAGGGCATTGTCGGTACAGATTGCTATGCAAAGCAAAGCATTACGTGATGCTGAAAAAGAACTAAAAGAGATGTTGATATGGTCGGGTAATAAAGATGTTTGGGATGAGATGATGGCTGAACGTGTACGTATGTACAAAGAACGTGCCAAATTACAAGCAGATATAAAAAATGCCAAAATCCAAGCACAAGCAGATTTGATAGATAGAGCTTTACTTTTTATATCATTTTGCGCTATAGTTATTCCTGTATTTGGTGTTAGTTTTGCTATAATAGTACGATAGATTTTACAAAAATATGAGTAAATTTAACAATGTTAAATTTATCCTGCGATAAATATACAATTACTAAGGAAACTTATAAAATGAAATTATATATTAGACTAGAAAATGGACAACCTATTGATCATCCTATACTTAAGGAAAATTTTATACAAGCATTTCCCGATATAGATATTAATAATTTGCCAGAAACTTTTATTGAATTTGTACGTGTAGCACGTCCAAGTGATTTGAGTACATATGAAATATATGAAGGTGTTCATTATGAAATAATTGACGGTGTTTGTACCGATGTACATACTGTTCGTGCAATGACCATTGAAGAAAAACAAGCAAAACAAGACCAAATTAAATCAGCTTGGGCCGAACATGGATATCCAAGTTGGATATTTAATGAATCAACCTGTTCATTTGAATCACCAATTGGTCCACCTCCATCGGACGGTAAGGCACATGTTTGGGATGAAGCTACTATATCTTGGATTGAAGTAGATGAACAATAAAAAAGGCTTAAGCCTTTTTTCTTGGGACAATCTGGCATAAATACTATTATATTATGAGGTTAACATTATGGCAATAGACATTGGCGCAGGAATTAATATTGGTGGTGGTATTTTAATGCAAGCTGGTCCAAGCGTTCCGGGTGCACCAACAATAGGATCTGCCACAGCTACAGGTGAAACAACTGCGACCGTATCATTTACTGCACCAGCAAGTAATGGCGGTGCTACTATTACAAGTTATACAGCAACAAGTAGTCCCGGTGGTGTAACTGGTACATTGAGTCAATCAGGCTCTGGTACTATCAATGTTACTGGTTTAACAGCAAGTACAAGCTATACATTTACCGTAACAGCGACTAATAGTGTTGGTACAGGTAGTGCAAGTGCATCAAGTAACAGTATTACAACAAATGCACCACCAACGGGTAGTAAGGCTATCTTTGGATATGGAATTAGTAGTGTTAGCAATGTATCGATAACTAATCTAGTATCAACTACAGGTGTTGTTGGCAATGATGTAACAGGTGTCGGTACTACTAGATTTGGATTAGCAGCCGCTGGTTATGGTACAGATAAAGCTATATTTGGTTATGGATATAATGGATCAACTAATGTATCATTGACCAACTTAGTATCAAACACCGGTGTAGTTGGTAATGATGTTACAGGTGTAGGCACTGCTAGAAATGGATTAGCAGCCGCAGGTTATGGAACTGATAAAGCTATATTTGGATATGGTGATCTTTACTCAATGACCAATCTAGTATCAAACACCGGTGTAGTTGCCACAGATACAACTGGAGTTGGTACTGCTAGACGATCATTAGCAGCCGCGGGTTATGGTGGAGATAAAGCTATATTTGGATACGGAAATAATGGATCAACTGATGTATCATTGACCAACTTAGTATCAAATACCGGTGTAGTTGGTAATGATGTTACAGGTGTCGGTACTACTAGATATAATTTAGCAGCCGCAGGTTATGGAACAGATAAAGCTATATTTGGTTATGGATATAGTAATACTTTAATTTCTAACGTATCAATGACCAACCTAGTATCAAACACCGGTGTTGTTGCTAGTGATACAACAGGTGTTGGCTCTGCTAGAAGTGCATTGGCGGCCGCTGGTTACGGCACTGATAAAGCCATATTTGGATATGGATATGGTAATACTTTTTTATCATTGACCAACTTAGTATCAAATACCGGTGTAGTTGGTAATGATGTTACAGGTGTCGGTACTGCTAGATATGCATTAGCGGCTGCAGCCTACGGTTAACATTAAAATTAACATAAATACATTTACTATAAAGGGAAAATAAAATGATAGACTTAGAAAACATGCCAGAACCGACCGCAGAAGAAATTGCTCAAGCAAGAGAAAACGCATTTAATGCTGAACGTCCAGCATCATGGATATGGGATGAAGCCGCAACTTCATACGTTGCACCAATCAGTCCTCCAAATGACGGATATCCTTACTTATGGGATGAAGCTACAACTAGTTGGACTCCTTTCCCTGGTTACCCTAGATAATAATCAATAAGATTATCAAAATAAAGGCTCTCAGGAGCCTTTTATATTGTGGCAATTTGGCATAAATATTATAATATTATGGGGATAACATTATGGCATTAACAATAGGCGGCGGAATAACTATAGGTGGTGCCATTACAGTACAAATTGAATCGGCTATTCCCCCGGTTAATACAGTAGCACCTGTTGTTAGTGGAACAGCAACGGTAGGACAAACATTATCAACAACAAATGGTACTTGGACTGGTACACCTACAATAACATTTACATATCAATGGCAACGAAACGGCTCTAACATATCGTCAGCTACTAGTAGTACCTACACATTAGTAAACGCTGATGCTGGTAATCCAATTAGATGTGTAGTAACTGGTACAAATAGTGTTGGTAATTCATCTGCTAATTCTAATGCTACATCTAATATATCTGCTATTGCCCCAGGAGCTCCGACTATAGGAACTGCCACAGCAACTGGTGCTACAACAGCTACGGTGGCATTTACTGCTCCGGCAAGTAATGGCGGTGCTACTATTACAAGTTATACAGCAACAAGTAGTCCCGGTGGCATTACTGGTACATTAAGTCAAGCAGGTAGTGGTACTATTAACGTAACTGGATTAAGTGGAAGTACAAGTTATACATTTACTGTAACTGCTACTAATAGTGCAGGTACAAGTAGTCCAAGTGCATCAAGCAATAGTATTACAACAAGTTCTAGTGCAACACCAACCGTAGAATATCTAGTAGTTGCTGGTGGCGGCGGAGCGGCAGGCACAGGTACCAATGGCGGTGGTGGCGGTGGCGGTGGTGCCGGCGGCTATAAAACAGCTACAGGGTTGTCAATTTCGTCTGGATCTCCTATTGCTATAACTGTAGGGGCAGGCGGTACTGGTGGGTATAACAGTGGATATACAGAAGGTAATGACTCGGTCTTTAATGGTATAACATCTTATAGAGGCGGCCGTGGCGGCGGTGCCCTAGGTATGTCAGGTGGATTTGGTGGCTCCGGCGGCGGTGGTGTGGGTTATCCACCTGGAGGTCAGGGTGGATCAAATTTTGGTGCCCAAGGTAATCTCGGTGGCTCTGGTAATTACACTAACGGTGAAAGCGGTGGTGGTGGTGGTGGTGCAGGTGCTGTTGGCAGTAGTGCCCAATATGGAACCGGTGCCGGCAATGGTGGAAATGGTCTATCTAATTCAATCACAGGAACTGCAACTTATTATGCAGGTGGTGGAGGCGGCGGGCAACCTGGCGGAGGACAACCGGCAGGTACTGGCGGACAAGGTGGCGGTGGTGCCGGCAACAATGTTGCTAATCAAAATGCTGGGTCAGGAGATGCCAACACCGGTGGAGGTGGTGGCGGTGCATATGGTGGCAATGGTGGCGCCGGAGGCTCGGGGATTGTTGTTATTCGCTATCCAGACACATATCCGGCTGCTACCAGCACAACAGGTAGTCCTACTATAACGGTAGTAGGTGGATATAGAGTATATAAATACACTAGTTCTGGTTCAATAACAATTTAATTGAAAGAAATATAATATGGCACTAACAATAGGTGGAGGAATCACAATAGGTGGTGCTATTACATTACAACCTGAACTTCCTCCCGAAGCTCCAACTATAGGTACTGCTACTGCTACTGGTGCAACAACAGCTACTGTAGCATTTACTGCTCCAATCAATGGTGGTTCTAGTGCAATAACAAGTTATACAGCAACAAGTAGTCCTGGCGGAATCACCGGTACATTAAGTCAAGCAGGTAGTGGAACTATTACTGTATCTGGATTAAGTGAAGCTACAAGTTATACTTTTACTATAACTGCTACAAATAGTGTAGGCACAAGTAGTCCAAGTGCCGCAAGTAATAGTATTACTACTCCACAAACAGTTCCTACAGTTATAGGACAGGCTTTTGGTGGTGGATATTATGCTGGAAAAATATCTACTTCGGGTAATGGTGTTGCAACTCATTACCTTATTATTGGTCCAGCAGAATCTGCACAATCATTTCTATTTTGGAAAACATCCAGCACAGATACACCCGGTACTAATTCGGTCATTGATGGACCAACCAATACATCAAACATGAATAATTCACTTCATCCGGCTGCTCAGTTCTGTAAGGGATTAACTGTTGGTGGATATACTGATTGGTATATGCCTGCACAGAACGAACTAGAAGTTTGTTACTACAATTTAAAACCCACATCTTATAATAATAATACAAATTCAGGTATGAACTCTAACTCAGTCCCCCCTGAACCCTATCAATCTTTTTACACTAATAGTAGTCCAGGAGTAACTTCTGCTACGGATTTTCAATCCGGCGGATCACAGGCGTTTGTTAGCAATATTTATTGGAGTAGTACTCAAAATAGCAGTGGCGACGGTAGTGCATGGAGACAGTTTTTCCTTAATGGACAGCAAACAAGTACGGCTAAGAGAAATGAATATTATGTTCGTGCCGTACGCAGAATACCAATTTAACGAAAGAAATATAATCTATTAAAAGGCTCTTAGGAGCCTTTTTTGTTGACATAAATTCCATAACATGTTATACTCAACATATGAAAATAGAACGTGCTTTAGATTGGAATCAAGTTAGTAGCAACTTATCAAGTCAAATGAATGGGATTGGCTACAACCCAGACCTACATCGTATGCACAAAAACATTGATAAAATGGTAACTGAACTAAGCAAACTAGAAGTCAATCTACGTAGAACGGGCAAATACGAAATGTTAGACGATAAAGTTGCCGCTGTCAATACAGCAATCAATCACTTAGAAAAATTAGTACTTATGGCTAACTTAATGAAGTAATTTGACAATAAGTCAATTTGGGTATATAATAGAGTCTTATTCAGTCAAAAGGTATCTATGAAATTCAATGCAATTGCAGTTAGTACTTTGTACTTCAGAGTCTCAGTGAAAAAAAGGCCCTATAGCGATGAAGAAATTTGTTTATTAATCTCTGCAAGTGATTATACAAAAACAAATAATAAAGGTAAACTTTTATTAGGTAAAACTCTCTATTTTAGAGAATTA
>Ga0208597_1000084_pt1 | contig 32738 bp, 29 predicted proteins | sample LakMenEpi05May12_FD_150673 | JGI IMG/M metagenome (GOLD analysis project Ga0208597, IMG submission 150673) | Freshwater microbial communities from Lake Mendota, WI - 05MAY2012 deep hole epilimnion (SPAdes) | ecosystem: Environmental > Aquatic > Freshwater > Lake > Epilimnion/Euphotic zone ...
AGCAGGCGGAACAGGTCCATACACTGGAACAGGCAACTTCACGGTGAGTGCAGGAACTCACAACTATACAGTTACTGACGCTAACGGATGTACTGCAACAACAAGTATTACCGTTACTGAACCAACAGTCTTGACAGCAAGTTCAAGTTCAACAAGTATCTCTTGTAATGGCGGAACTGCGACAGTTACTGTAACAGCAGCAGGCGGTACAGGCCCATACACCGGAACAGGTAACTTCACAGTAAGCGCAGGAACGCATTCATACACGGTTACTGACGCTAATGGATGTACTGCAACGACAAGCATCACGGTGACTCAGCCAACTTTGCTTACTGCTTCTATATCTTCAACACCGATTTTATGTAATGGAGGTACTTCAGTCATTACAGTGTCAGCTGCCGGTGGAACTGGTCCATATACTGGAACAGGAAACTACACCGTAACCGCGGGCTCGCATTCATATACTGTAACGGATGCAAATGGATGTACCACTTCAACTTCAACAACCATTACAGAACCTTCAGCATTGGTTGCAAGTTCAAGTGTAACAACTATTTCTTGCTACGGTGGGACTGCAACAATTACCGTTGCAGCAACAAGTGGCACTACTCCTTATTCAGGAATTGGCAACTTCACGGTTAGTGCTGGAACACATACCTACACGGTGACTGATGCAAATGGATGTACTTCGAATACTACCATAATTGTAACTCAACCAGCGCTTGTGAATGCACCAACAGGAAATCCTTCGCAAACTTTTTGTAGCACGGTGAATGCAACAATTGCTAGTATTCAGGTAACAGGCACTGTTGTTCAGTGGTACGCTTCGAATGCAGGTGGATCTGTATTGGCATCTAACACTCCATTAGTTACAGGAACAACCTATTATGCAACACAAACCATTGCAGGCTGCGAGTCTCCAAGTTATTTGGAGGTAACGGTTACAATACCTGTTGCTTCGACTTATTACGCAGATGCAGACGCGGATGGATTCGGAAATTCTTTAGTTTCTCAATTGGATTGTGCGCAACCAACGGGATATGTATTGAATAGCACGGACTGTGACGATGCAGTTGCTTCAACCTATCCAGGAGCACCTGAGTTGTGTAATAATGTTGACGATAACTGTAGTGGATTCGTGGATGAGGGATGTCCCTCTACCATTGCTGGGGAAGAACCATTCAATTCGTTATCTGCTCCATCAGCCATGTACAGCTACTGCAGCAGTTTCTACGGTACTCTTGCCGGTGCATTCCCAAGTACATTGGCACAGAGCACCTGTATCACGGGAGAAGATCGTTGGTATAACTTCACGGCACTTTCTACAGGTGTTACTGTCTTCATTGGAAGTAACGCGAACGATATAGTTATTGAACTTCAAGATGCAAACGGAAACGTAATAGATGTTGAGAATACTGTTCTTGGTATCGGAACTGAAGTTCTTACAACGACAGGTTTAACCGCTGGCTTATTGTATCGCGTTGGTGTAAGAAACTACAACAGCAATGCTCAGGTAGGCGGACAGTTTTCTGGATGTATTCGTCATTTGCGTGCGGGAGGATCAGACAGCGGAACAAGCGCTACTTGGCCAAGTACGATTGGTATGTGTAACGTGTTCAAGGCAGCTTACTGCGGAGGAACAGGCGTTCAGTATCGTTATACCTGGACAGGCTTAACAGGCATTGCCGCAGGACAAGTATACACCAGAACTCAAACGAGTGATTACTTAACCATCACGAGCGTAACACCGATGCTACCAGCCGGATGTATGTATAACGTTTTGGTTACTACCATATACACTATACCAAACGGTGCCGGCACCAACGAGGTATTTGAGATGCCAGCAGCAACTCCAACAACGATAACAATTTCAGCCAATCCATTGACTTCGTTACGCACGAGCGATCGCTGTTCAGCGGGCCCACGTTACAGAGGCGCTGTTGTGGCTTCGTTGCCATGGGTATGCGGAGTAACCAATTGGAGATGGAGATTTACGGAAGTGAATCCGCTTAACCTTCAAACAGTGGGCTTACCGATTGAGCAAAACCGCGGAGCTGCTTCGAACTACCTGACATTAACCAGTGTAACCGCTCTTCAATACGGCAAGACGTATGCTGTTCAGACTTCACCCATATACACCTACACGGGTACGAACTATCAGTGGGGGCCGGTGACATATATGTGTATTATTGGAAGTGCGGGAATGGTTGTAGATGCTTCGCAAGATGCGTTGCAAGATTCGGAGAAAGATGTTGCACAAGATGCGATGCAAGGTCCTTCGGAAGGTGTTTCACAAGGTGCGATGCAAGAGATGGAGTTGTCCGTATTTCCGAATCCGTCAAATGGAGAAGGGTTGACGTTGAGTTTATCAGGAATACAATCAGATAATGTTCAAGTGAAAGTATACGACGCATTGGGTCGCAAGATTCAAAGTGAGCGTTTTGTTGTAGACGGCACGCTTCAAACAGAATTGAACTTCCAACAAGAGTTATCGGACGGACTTTATTTGATTGAAGTAACATCGGGAACTTCAACGAAATCTGCTCGCATACTCATTCAGAAATAAATCACCTTTGGTGTCATCGCATAGCGTCATCATCCGGAACGGTCATCCACGAAGTGGTAATCCCGATGGGTAATCGCGCAGCGTCATCCAGCTTGCTGGTTAATGAAGATGTAACGAGAAGTGTTCGATTCATGGTCGAGCAGTAACTGATTAGGTTTTATTAGAATGGAAAAGCCAACCTTCGGGTTGGCTTTTTTGATTGGAATAGAATGACAATTAAATGACATTCGAACATCCATTCTTAGCGACCTTCGTGCCCGCTTGAATACCCTCCGCGCAATATCTATCAACCACCATCATTTCCCCTTGGAAACCATTGGTTCGTTTGTAATTCCTTCGGAGGAATTGAAGGCTAGGTTAGACTCAGCGAAGGAGGCGTTTGAAATGAGTGAACTCATGTACTTGGGGACATGCAATCGAGTGGAGTTGGTGTTTAATGTTTCTCACTTTGTATGCTCTGGTTTCACGCAGAAATTGCTCTCGCATTTGTTCCCTAATCACGACAATAGTTTTATCAAGGGCGTTGCTCAAAAGGCACAACGGTTTAATGGAGAAGAAACTGCCGATCATATTTTCCGAGTAGCAGCAAGTCTAGACTCCTTGATTATTGGAGAGCGCGAAATCATTACACAACTCAGAAACGCATACGAAGAATGCGAGAGAATGAAGCTAACGGGTGATTCACTACGTATGTTAAATCAGCATGCCATTCGTATTGCGAAAGACGTTTATACACACACCAACCTTTCGAAAAAACCGGTGTCTATTGTTTCCATTTCATGGAAATTATTCCAAGAGAAGCACCCCGATTTAAACACGAAAATAGTTCTTGTGGGTGCTGGTCAGATCATTACGAATTTCGCAAAATTTCTTGCTGAAAACGGATACACCAACGTTCGTGTTTACAACAGAACATTAGAAAACGCGCAGGCTATTGCGAAGTCTTTTAATACCGAAGCACTGCCCCTTTCAGAACTAAAAAATGACTCGTCTGATTTCGATGCATTGGTTGTTTGTACAGGATCTACAGAGGTGGTTGTAAGTGAAGAAATATTCAACCAATTGTGCATTTCGAAAAAACACAGAACGGTCATTGACTTAGCATTGCCTTCGAATGTCTCTGCAGAGATTTCTCAATTATCAGATGTTGCATTCATTGACATGCTTGCCGTTCAACGTGAAGTTCAAAAGAACATTTCTTATCGTGAAGAGGCCTTAACTGATTGCGCTGCGATTATTGAAAAGGGCAAAGGAGAATTTAAAAAGCACTTTCAAGAGCGTTCCATAGAGCGAGCAATGAGTGAAATTCCGCATGCTATAAAAGAGATTCGTCAGACAGCAGTTGAAAGTGTTTTCTCAAAAGAGCTGGCTCAACTTTCTGAACACGATCGTGAATTGGTAGATAAGATTATTGGTTACATGGAAAAGAAATATATATCAGTTCCCATGAAGCTAGCGAAATCTGTACTTTTGGAAGAAGTACAAAAACATTAAATCCCTTGGATAGAACTATAGTCATTGGAACGCGAGGAAGCGATCTGGCGCTTTGGCAGGCGAATTACACCAAAGATGCCTTAGAGAATCTTGGCTTCAAAGTAGAATTAAAAATCATTAAAACACGTGGAGATCAAATTCAACATTTGAGCTTCGATAAGATGGAAGGAAAGGGCTTCTTCACCAAGGAAATTGAAGACGCTTTGCTTTCGAAGCGTGTTGATTTAGCCGTTCATTCACACAAAGATTTAGAAACCACACCTCCTGAAGGACTTCTTATTGCAGGTGTCCCCATTCGTGCGAATGTGGAAGATATTTTGCTAATCAACAAGGATGCTGTGTCAACCGAACGAACATTCGGTTTGAAAGAAAATGCAATTGTTGGAACTTCTTCTGTTCGCAGAAAAGTTCAATTGGCATTCCACTGTCCAGAAACAGAAGTAAAAGATTTACGCGGAAACGTTCCCACGCGAATTCAAAAATTAAGAGAGAAACAATACGATGCAATTCTCTTAGCTCGCGCTGGAGTAGAGCGTTTAGAAATAGATCTTTCAGAGTTTCATGTTGAAATATTACCGTCGCAGCAATTTGTTCCAGCCCCAGCACAAGGCGCTTTAGCACTCCAATGCAGAGAAGGCGATGAAGAAATTATTTCAATTTTGAATCACCTCAATCATGCGTCTACCGTGGAGTGCGTATTCATTGAACGTGAAATACTTCGTCGTATGAATGGCGGATGTCAATTGCCGTTGGGTGCTTTCGCTGTGAAGGAAGGAAATACGTTTGTTTGTCATTTAGCTTTTGCGAAAACAGTGAATGACGAGGTTTCATACTTCAGCATGCGCAACGAAGAGCCTCAGCAAATTATCACACATCTGTTGGGACTAATTCAATCTGTATGATCGATGTTTTTTTAAGTCGAAGTGAATCGGATGCGCAAGAACTTGTGACAGCACTTAAAAGCTCGAATTATTCTGCTTTTTGTCAATCGCTAATAACTGTAGACTTTCTTCCCTTCCACATAAAAAAAGAATTCGACTGGGTGTTTTTTTCTTCATCAAATGGAGCTCGTTCTTTCTTTCAACAAGCAACGAATGTGAATGCGAAATACGCGGCCATTGGTCCAGCTACGGCTTCAGCCGTGCCTTTCGAGTGTGATTTTGTGGGTGAAGGAACGAACACCGAAGAAATTGCGCGAATGTTTTTCCACTTGGTGGGAAACGAGCGCATACTCTTTCCATCAGCCGAAGACAGTCTGAATTCAACGGCGAATCTTTTCAATTCGGAGCAAGTTGAAATTATTTCAACCTACAAAAAAGAACGCGTAGCAATTAAGCTTCCTGAAGCCCGGTTGTATCTTTTCTCTTCGCCTTCGAACGTTTATGCAGCACAAGAAATGAATGATTTAGTTGGAATGAATTGCGTAGCCTATGGATCGGCTACAGCGAATGCATTGAAGGCAGCTGGAGTTCGAAACATACATTTAGTTTCCTCGTGGAATCAAGAGGAGATAGCGAATGACCTGAAGTCGTTATTGTCTTAAAGTGTAAGCGAAACACCTCCAAAGTAGAGCGCTATGATAATTGCGCCTAACACGATTCGGTAATAGCCGAAAGGCTTCAATCCGTATTTAGTCAACAACGCCACAAAGGTTTTGATGGCGATAAGTCCTACCACAAATGCAACAACATTTCCAATCGCAAGCAACTTAATGTTCTCTGAATTGAAGAAATTCGGCACTTCTTCGTAAGCATCTTTCAACTTGAAAACAGTTGCCCCCAACATAGTCGGAACAGCTAGAAAAAATGAAAATTCTGCTGCGGCTTTTTTGCTTAGTCCTTGGGTTAATCCGCCAATCACTGTGGCTGCAGAGCGGGAAACACCTGGAATCATAGCTATGCATTGAAACAAACCGATCACGAAGGCGCTCTTGTAATCGGGTTCACGCAACGAACGTTCACGAATAAGTTTTTCAATGAAAAGAAAAATGATTCCACCAATCAACAATGCAATTCCAACGTTTAGAACGTTCTCTAAAAGGGCGTCGATTTTATCTGAAAACAGAAATCCGAAAACAGCCGCCGGAATGAAAGCAACTAACAATTTGTAATAGAATTCAAACGATTGAAAGAATCGCTTCCAGTATAAAACAACCACACTCAGAATGGCTCCGAGTTGAATGCAAACGATAAAGGCTTTTGTAAAATCTGAAGAGGGAACGTTCATGATTTTCTGAACGATCATCATGTGTCCGGTACTCGAAATAGGAAGGAATTCTGTTAACCCTTCAACAATAGCGAGTAGTATGGTTTGAAGAATTGTCAATGTTTCTCGATCTCAGAGGTAGAGCTTTTCTTCGGGCGATACATGATTCCAACACCAATAGCAAGGTATCCAAGAAGCACAACGATGGGTGCAACAGTAATGCGACGAGCGCTAAAAAGTTCCTCCGCGTTGAACGTGTTCGGGTCGGCAGAACCACCGCCGCTCATTAAGATATATCCGAAAAGCACAACAGTCAATCCGCCAAGGATGATGTAGGCGTTGATTTTCGTAAATGGAAACGATAATTTGTTCATAGCAAAATTTGTGAAACGAAAGTAATTCATTCATCGTGCTTATCAAAACAATTTCAGTATTGAGTAACTTTGAACACATGAAAAACCTCTTTCTTTGGCTTGTACTGTCTTCATTTTTCTCTTCGTGCAATGTCTATTCAATTTACGTGAAGAAGCAAGCTGAAGTTTTTGAAGAGGCTGGAATGAAGCAATTTCAGCAATCTTCCGACCGCCCTAATTTTATAAGTGGTGAAACGTATATCGAATTCAAGACAATATACACGACGAGCCCTGAGCGGTTTGATTCCAAAAAGAAAACGCTTCTCCTCATTCACGGTTATCAGGGCGGAGCCATTGCGCAATGGAGCCCTAACGTTGAAGAACTTTCAAAGCATTTCAATATCATAGCCCCTGATTTAAATTGTCATGGATCGACATATTTCAAATCTGACTACAGCATTGAAATGCAAGTGGACCTTGTAAATGAGATGCTTCAATTCAACAAAGAAAAATGGCCCAATGAAAATCTAATAGTCGTTGGAAGCTCCTACGGAGGGCTCGTGGGTGCTCGTTTCGCGGAAAAGTATTCTGAAAAGGTTAGCGCTTATGTCAGTTACGATGGGCTTACCGGATGTTTCAACAGGGCATTTACAGATAGCATTGCAGTCACTCTTGGTGCGAAGGATGCCTTGGCGCTTCTAAACCCCACTACCGGAAAAGAGGTAAAGAAGCTGACCTCTTTGGAGAAGCCCATTCGTATTCCCAGTTTTATTTTGAATCAAGTCGCTGAGCAACATTTCGCGGTTCAACGTGAGCATAAAATTGCCTTGCTCGCATATTTGAATAAATACGAAGCAGAGTTTAACGCGCATCGATTTAAGTGGAGCGCGCCGGTCTATATTTTATGGGGAAGGAATGATAAAATTATTCCCTTTCAAACAGCTAAATGCCTGAAGGAGGTTTATCAGATTCCAGATAGTCGGTTTATCGTTTATGAAAACACAGGTCATGTCATGAATATGCAAAACCCGAAAGCCTTCAACAAATGGGTGATAGAGACCTTTTCAAATTAGTATCTTCGCAAAAAAATATTCAGTATGTATCGTTCGGCAACCTGTGGTGAATTAAGAATTTCAGATGTAGGAAAAATTGTGGTACTCGCAGGATGGGTGCAACGTTCACGCGATTTGGGTGGAATGACCTTCGTTGATTTACGTGATCGTTATGGTCTTACGCAATTGGCTTTCAACATGGATACCAATGCTGCTTTATGCGAGGAAGCACGCAAGTGGGGAAGAGAATTTGTTGTTCAGGTAGAAGGAAAAGTGGTTGAACGGTATTCGAAAAACGCGAACATGCTTACGGGTGAAATTGAGATTGAAGCTATGGGATGCAAAGTTTTGAACGCCTCGTTAACGCCACCTTTCACCATTGAAGACGATAGCGACGGAGGAGATGATCTGCGCATGCAATGGCGCTTCTTAGACTTGAGAAGAAATCCATTGAAGCAAAATTTAATGCTTCGTCACAAGCTTGGAATTGAAACACGCAAGTATTTAGATAGCCTTGAATTTTTAGAAATTGAAACGCCCTATTTAATTAAGTCAACGCCGGAAGGAGCGCGTGACTTCGTGGTTCCAAGCCGCATGAATCCTGGACAATTTTACGCGTTGCCACAATCGCCACAGACCTTCAAACAATTGTTAATGGTAAGCGGTTACGATCGCTATTACCAGATTGTGCGTTGTTTCCGCGACGAAGATTTGCGCGCCGATCGTCAGCCCGAGTTCACTCAGATCGACTGTGAAATGGCATTTGTAGAGCAAGAAGATATTTTGAATACGTTTGAAGGATTGATTCGTCATTTATTCAAAGCCGTTAAAAACGTTGATATTCCAGAGGTTCCGCGCATGCTGTATTCGGAAGCTATGCGCCTATACGGAAGTGATAAGCCGGATATTCGTTTCGATATGACGTTCAAAGACCTTACAGATCTTGGGCAAGGAAAGGGTTTTGGTGTGTTCGATAGCGCACAAACAGTTTTAGCTATCAACGTTTCGGGTAGTGCGAGTTACACACGGGCTCAGTTAGATGAGTTAACCGAATGGATGAAGCGTCCGCAAATTGGCGCGAAAGGATTAATCTATGTTCGTTGCAACGAAGACGGAAGCATGAAGTCTTCCGTAGATAAGTTCTTCGACGGAGAAGCATTAGCCGCATGGGGCGAGCGTTGCGGGACGAAGCCAGGTGATTTGATTCTAGTGTTGTCCGGTGAATTGAATTCAACCCGAAAACAACTCAATGAATTACGCTTGTTAATGGGAGGAAGATTGGGATTACGCAATTCGGAAGTCTTTGCTCCTTTGTGGGTAATGGATTTCCCGTTGTTGGAATTCAACGAAGAAGAAGGAAGATATTTCGCCATGCACCATCCGTTTACTTCTCCAAAACCAGATCAAATTCATTTGTTAGATACAGATCCAGGTTCTGTGAATGCAAACGCGTATGATTTCGTGTTGAATGGGGTTGAAATAGGCGGAGGATCCATTCGTATTCACGACCGAAGTGTTCAAGCGCGCATGTTTGATCTGCTCGGATTCACGAAAGAAGAAGCACAGGCGCAATTTGGATTCTTGTTGAACGCCTTTGAATACGGTGCTCCACCGCACGGAGGACTAGCTTTCGGATTCGATCGTTTGTGCTCGCTGTTCGGCGGTAGCGAAGGGATTCGTGACTTTATTGCCTTCCCGAAAAACAACAGCGGACGCGACGTAATGATAGACGCGCCCTCAACAATTAGCGATGATCAGCTTAATGAACTATCAATTGTTGTAAAAAAGTTGGAGAACTAAAAATTATTTGTATATTTGTCGCCCGTTGGAAATTTAACAACAAGAAATTATGAAACGTACTTATCAACCATCGAATACAAAACGCAGAAACAAACACGGTTTCCGCAAAAGAATGTCTACAGCAAAGGGCCGTTTGGTTCTTTCATCACGTAGAAGAAAAGGTCGTGAGAAACTAACAGTTTCTGACGAACGTCGTCACAAAGGAATCGTTCGTTTATAATAGCGTTCACCATATTGAACAACCGCTCAAATGTATTTGGGCGGTTTTTTTTTGAAATAAAAAATTTGAATTATGAAGTTAATTACTGTTGGAACTGTTGCCTTTGATAGCATTGCAACTCCTTTTGAATCACGCGAAAAAGTTATTGGTGGCGCTGCAACCTACATCTCAATGGCTGCTGCATATTTGAATGGTGAGTGTGGTGTGGTGAGTGTGGTGGGCGATGATTTTCCAACAGCCTTCATGGATGAATTGAAATCGAGAGGAGTAGATTTAGCTGGACTTCAAATTAAAGAAGGAGAAAAGTCTTTTCATTGGTCTGGAAAGTATCATTTGGATATGAACTCTCGCGATACGTTAGCTACTGACCTTAATGTATTAGCGACCTTCGAGCCGAACCTTCCAGATAACTACAGAGATGCGGAATACGTTATGTTGGGAAATTTGGTTCCTGCTGTTCAAATTGCTGTGTTGAATCAAATGAACAAGCGTCCGAAATTGGTGGTGTTGGACACCATGAATTTCTGGATGGACGTTGCTCGAGAAGATCTAGACAAAGTTTTCGGAATGGTTGACGTAGTTACCATCAATGACGAAGAGGCGCGACAGTATACAGGAGAGCGTTCACTGAAGAAGGCTGCAGCAAAAATTTTGACATTAGGTCCGAAAGCATTGATCATTAAGAAAGGCGAGCACGGTGCTTTGTTGTTTAGTCAAGATGAAGTGTTCTTCGCACCTGCGATGTTGTTAGATGATGTTGTTGATCCAACAGGAGCAGGCGATTCATTCGCTGGAGGATTCATTGGCTACTTAGCGAAGATGAACGACACGAGCTTTACGGCGATGAAGAAAGCGATTGTAACAGGATCTGCGATGGCATCGTTTACCTGCGAAGATTTCGGACCGGATGCATTGCTGAAAGTTACCGAGGAGCAATTGAATGCACGTGTGAGGGTGTTCGGAGATATGGTTTGCGTTTAATTCGCGTAATAGGTCTTCGGATCAACAGGAACACTGTTCTTCCAAATTTCAAAATAAAATTGTCCTTGTCCGTTCGAGTTCTCGCTTACCCAACCAATTCCTTCTCCGGCCTTCACAGACTCCCCATTTTGCTTAAGCAAAACAGCTAAATTTTTATACGCCGAAACCATGTTATTCGGGTGTTGTATGAGTACGGTGTTTCCATCGCTAACGGTGTAGCTCGAGGAAATAATGGTTCCATCTAAAACAGATTTTACCGCTTCGTTTTTTACGGAAGTCCAATAGACACCTTTCTTCCCAAACTGAGGCTCGAAATTCGAACTGATGCTTCCGGCAACAGGAGGGAATAAGAGATATCCGGCCTCTGGAATTTTAGATAATTGCGGTGTATAGTTGTTCGTGGAATTTTGAAGTTCATTTCGTACAGCTTGATCAATTTCACTGACGTTATAGTTTAAGTCAATGCCTTCTACTTTTTTCGGAATGCTATCTGGAATGCTCGAAACGGGATTTCCACCGGAAAGAATTATTTTTAAGTCGTTGAAATAATGTTCTTGACTTTTCAAAACTGCTGTTAAGGAATCTGCAGTTAATCGAGATTTGCGAGCGTCTTCCCGAGATTCGTAGGAGGAAAAGTCGGGAATAAGAATGGTTCGCAAGGGTGTAAAAGCGATGAGCGAATAGAAAAGCAAAGAAAACACTACCAGGAACCCGCCGAACATTACAATAACGTTCATGGGTGTGAGGCTATATGAAAAGCGCTCTTCAAAAGAATTTTCATTCAGAACAATTAGGCGGAAGGGTTTCTTCAGCTTTTTAAGAATTTTTTTTCTTTTTCTTTTCCTTTCCATTGCGGGCATAAAAGTAAGAAGAATGAATGAATGTAAAGGGAAATGCAATAAATTCGCTTTCTGTCGTTATTCAATCCGCATGCGCAAAATTAAAAATTCCACTAATAGAGAATTTCATTCGAATAAGAGTGGCGGTTCACGCTTGATCTACTCATTCTTTGGGTTGCTCCTTTTTAGCATGGTCTTTATCGGATGTTCAACTAAAGAAGATGGCGTAGCGTATCGCGTTTATCACAACACACTTGGACGTTACAACGGTTACTTCAATGCCAATGAATTGGTAAAAAAGTCACAGACGACATTGGCTAATGGAAGAAAAGATGATTATGATGAAGTCATTCCTTTATACAACTACGGCACCGCATCTCAAAAAAAGGAGTTAATTCCTGATCTTGACAAGGCCATAAAGAAGTGTGGTAAAGTAGTGAAGCGACACACCCTTGTTGCTGAGTCTAAGAAGGACATGAAATGGCCGGAGTATAACAAGTGGATGGACGATAATTATCACGTAATTGGCCAATCTAATTTATACAAGGGAGAGTATTACAAAGCCCAAGAAACATTCAATTTCATTTCGAACAAGTATTCTTCTGCTTCCGTTCAATTGCGTGCTTATATCTGGTCTGCACGAGCTTACTTTTTAGATGGTGATTTTTCTAAAGCAAAACAATTGTTGTTAAAGGCAGACGGTTTTGAAGATTTGCCAAAAGACATAGCACGTGAATTGTATTTGGTGAAGGCCGAATTTTTTATGGTGCAAGGAGAATTTGAGAAGGCCATTGAACCGTTGGAAAAGGGATTGGTTCTGATTACAAAAAAGACAGACAGGATAGTTCCTCAGTTTGTTTTAGCTCAGTTGTATGATCGCATGGAGAAATCGGGCGATGCTAAAGTCGCTTTTCAAAAAGTTATAAAATTGAAACCCCCTTATGAGCTCGAGTTCCAATCGAAACTTCAGATGCTTCTTACTGACACGAAGATTTCAAGAAATTATTTAGATGCTCAAAAGGCTTTGTTGGTGATGATTGAAGATTTAAAAAACGAGTCTTACAAGGACGTTATTTATTACGCTCTGGGAACCGTTACATTGGAGTTGGAAAAGCGGAAGGAAGCCGTTGACTATTTCGAAATGGCTTTGAAATTCAACAAGAATAACAAGAGCAAGCGTGTGAAGATTTTCGTAACACTTGGAGATTTATATTTTGGACAAAAGCAATACCCCGAGGCTCAGGTGAATTATGACAGTGCTTACCATAACCTGGCTATTGATCATTCCCGCTACAAAGAGATTAAGGCGAGAGCGCTTAGCTTGAATGAATTGGTTGGTTACCTGAACACCATTTCAGAGAAGGACAGTTTAATTTCATTGTGTGAAAAACCGGCTGCAGAAATAGAAAAGGCATTAATTGCGGTTCATGAGCAGCTGCAAAATGAGATGGCTGAAAAGAAAAGCAAGGATGAAGAAGCACGTCTGGCAGCATTGAAAGGCGAGGAAATTACCGGGACATTTTGGATTTACAATCAAGATTTATTGAAGCGAGGAAAGAATATTTTTGACGATGTATGGTCGGGTCGCCCCTTGAAAGACAATTGGAGAAATCAAAGTTTAGTGGCCATGATGATTGGCGAGAAGGATGAAAGTATTGTTGAAATTGCAGAGGCGGATAGCGCCCTAACAGATGACCCGAAATACAAGATTCCTTCAATCGATGATCTTCGGTCTAAATTGCCATGTGGAAATAATAAGGCAATTACCGAAATGAAGGCCGATTTGGCTGAGGCCTATTATTTAGCCGGATTGTTGTACAAAGAGAAGCTAGATGACATGGATAACGCCATGTCTTCGTGGGAGAAAATGATTTCGAAGTGCGAGGAAGGAGGGTTTCATCCTATGGCATATTACCAACTTTTTCGCGGCTGGGTGACAAAAGAAAAGGAGGAAGGGTATACACAGAATCCGTTTTGTTCAAGTTGCAGCTCAGTGTTTTGGGGAAATCAAATAAAATCGAAATATCCGAATTCAGATTGGGCGTTGCTCGTAGACAATCCGAATTACATGAACGCAGAGCAAATGCGTAAAGAAGAGGAGGAGAAGAACTATACCAAAGCATACAATCAATATGCAACGAACCATCCCTACGATGCTGTTACGTCCTGCACGAAGGCAATAACCGAAAGACCCAAAAATCATTTGATTTGCCAATACCACATGCTGAAGGTAACATGTTTAGGTAAAACAGAGGTGGCATTTGGAGTGAGGGAAAATTGCGAGGCGGAACTGAAGGCTGTAGTCTCAGATTGTCCAAATACGGATATGGCTGCAAAAGCTGCCGAAATGTTAAAACAATTGAATACGGGCAGTGCTCCGAAAACGAGCACAACGACATCTAATTACATTAAGGCGAACGATTCTGAGCATTACGTGGTTGCGGTGGTTAATTCGAAAGAAATAAATTTAAATCAGGCCAAAGCGAAGGTGGCTGATTTTACGAAAACCTATTTTTCAGGTTTTGACTACAAGGTGAGTAATACGATGTTTAATGAAGAGAATACGTTTATTTTAGTTAAGTCATTTGTAAATTTGAAAGATGCGAACGATTATTTTATTACTTTTGTTGGTGATAATGATTTAATTATTGAATTGAATCTTGTCAAGAATGACAAATTCATTATCTCTAAACAGAATTATCTAGAGTTGTTTCGCTCTAAAGACTTTAGTGGTTATTTAGAATTTTTTACTAAAAATTATTGAAATATGTTATCAAAAGGAAGTACATCTGCAAGACCTTCAGATTCAGCATCTGAAAATGCAATTAACCGTATTGTTGAAGGAACAGTTATTGAAGGTGAAATCCGCTGCGAAAGTAATATTCGTATAGACGGTGTGTTCACAGGAAATATAGGTACCAAAGGTCGCTTGGTAATCGGTCCAACAGGAAAAATTGATGGAAATGTGATCTGTCAGAATGCCGAAATCGAAGGGTTTGTGAAAGGGAAACTGAATGTTCAACAATTGCTTTCGTTGAAAAGCACAGCGCGTGTTGAAGGTGATATTTTCACAGATAAATTGGCCATTGAGCCAGGTGCTGCATTTAGCGGAGCATGTTCAATGGGTCAAAAGCCGAAGGAAGCTCCAAAACCTCTAACTCCGGGAGCAACGGCATCACAGCCAACTCCGAATTCAAAATAATTATTATCAACCCTTCCGTATTAAAATACTCTTCGTTGGCAACGCAAATGGCTCTAACGATAGGTTTAGGAGTTTGGGGAGGTAGAAAATTAGATATTTATTTTCAAAATGAAAAACCAATGTTAACATTGGTTTTTTCTATTTTAGGTCTTGCAGTTTCTTTATATGTTGTCATCCGAAGTGTATCAAAAAAATGAATCGATTTATTTTCCCTAACGTTGTTTTTGCACTCGTGTGCATGAGCGCTATTTATTTTTCCAGTTTGAAATGGAGTGTACCACTTGTTTTTGAGGGAGTGCCCGTGTTATTCGTTGTGTTGAATGTTTTGCTATACAAGTGGGTTCAAGCCGCCGTTGCAAAGTCACCTGCGAAATTTGTTAATGCCTTCATGACAGCCATAACGTTGAAATTACTCTTTACAGCTTCTGTTGTTGGGGTGTTAATCGTGATTTTCCCCGCATCGAAAGCTGTGCTTGCTCTGGGTACTTTTTTTATCTACGTTGGCGCTACTTTAATCTTTTCGAGAGCTCTTTTGAAGATTAAATGAGAAATCGAAAAGTTTTTGAAAAAATAATTTCGTTTCTGCATTGTGTTGCTTACTTTTGCACCGCCAAAAACGGGTATGTGATGGTGAGACTATATCAATTTCTTTTTATAATAGGATTCATAGGAATGACTTCAGTTGCCGTTGCGCAGCACGAAGGACATGCCTCTGAGACAGCTGCTCACGATCAAGCACCGGTTGAACATTCTGTACACGCGGATACAAGTGCACACGCTAATACTGACACGTTAACACACGCGACGCAAGAGACAGCGCTCGCAGAAGAAGAATTCAAAATTGGTGAGATGATCATGCATCACATTACAGATGCTCATCAAATTCACCTTGGTGGAAGCTTATACATTCCTCTTCCAGTTATCATTCTTCACGAAGGGCATTTCGATATTTTCTCTTCAAGTAATTTTTACTCAGTAAACGATCACGGTGAATTAGATTACCACGATTACAAAGGATATCGCAGTCATCACGAGATGATTGAATTCGTTGGTGAAAATGCACCTCACGATGCTCACGGTCACAAGGTTATGGATTTTTCAATTACCAAATCGGTATTTGGAATGCTGCTAATCATTGGCTTAATGATATTCCTTTTCGGATCTATTGCGAAGAAGTACAAGAAAAATGGAAGAATAGCACCATCGGGCATTCAGAATGCTTTGGAGCCTTTCATTATATTCATTAGAGACGATATTGCTACTCCTGCATTAGGAAAGAAGAAAGCAGAGAAATACGTTCCTTTTTTATTGACTTCATTCTTCTTTATTTGGATGTGTAATATGTTGGGTATGATTCCTTTTCTAGGAGGTTTCAACATCACGGGAACATTGAGCATTACCTTGGTTTTAGCCGGATTGGTTTTCCTTATTACGAGCTTCTCAGGTAACAAACACTATTGGGGTCACATTTTCTGGCCTCCGGGGGTTCCGGCTTTCGTTAAAGTTATTCTGGTTCCAATTGAAATCATGAGTGTGTTCATTAAGCCAACCGTATTGATGATTCGTTTGACAGCGAATATTACAGCTGGACACATTATCATATTGTCTTTTGTAGGATTGGCATTGATGTTCGGACAGGATAGTGTTGCGGCAGGATATGGTGTTGGAGTTGGTTCTGTATTGTTTATGATCTTCATGTACTGCTTGGAACTTTTAGTTGCATTCCTTCAGGCATATGTATTTACTTTACTTGCCGCATTATATTTCGGAGAAGCAAATCAAGAACATCATCACGAGCATGAACATGTTGAACCTCATGCACATTAATTTGTAAATTTTAACTCAAAAATCAAATAACATGGAATTCTTAAATCTTTTAATGACAGCAGAAGTTGGACAAGGTCTTGCTGGTATTGGAGCAGGTATAGCTGCTATTGGTGCAGGTATCGGTGTAGGTCGCATTGGCGGTTCTGCTCTTGAAGGAATGGCTCGTCAACCAGAAACAAGTGGTGATTTACGTTCAAACATGATCGTAGCTGCTGCCTTGGTAGAGGGTGTTGCTTTGTTTGCCATTATCGTTTGTTTGTTAGTAGCTTTAGGTTAATAATAGGCGCTTTGCGCTAAACACAATACATCCATGGAAGGATTACTTAGTGTATCCGTAGGTACCGTATTTTGGGCCTCGGTTGCTTTCTTGTGTGTGCTTGCCATTTTGAAAAGAATGGCATGGGGTCCAATATTGAGTTCTTTAAAGGACCGTGAGGAGGGTATCGCAGATGCATTGCGTCAGGCAGACCTTGCTAAGGAAGAAATGAGCCGTTTACAGGCGAGCAACGAAGATCTTCTTCGTGAAGCGCGCAACGAACGTGATCGTATCTTGAATGAAGCAAAGTCAATGGCTGATAAAATGCGCAACGATGCCGTTGGTCGCTCGCAAGAAGAGGCAAATCGCATTACTGCAAAAGCGAAAGCTGAAATTGAAAATCAAAAGCAAGCGGCTATCACCGATTTGAAAAATCAGGTAGCTGATCTTTCAGTTCAGTTGGCTGAGGTGCTTTTGAAGGACTCTTTAACAGAAGAGCAAAAGCAAAAAGCGTTGAATCATTCTTTAATTAAAGAATTCGGAGCCAATTAATATGTCAAACATTCGCCTTTCAACGCGTTACGCAAAATCATTGATTAGCCTTGCTGCAGAGCGAGGAGAGACCGATGTCTTGTTGAAAGATATGCTCTACATCTCTAGCAGCATTCGTTCAAGTAAGGATTTGCAAATAATGTTGGCTAGTCCAGTTATTAGCGGTGATAAAAAACGTAAAGTGTTGTTCTCTATTTTTACTGAATTGAACAAAACCACGCACGTGTTTATTGATCTAATCGTAAGCAAAGGCCGTGAGAGTGATTTGGGTGAAATAGCTCAGTCGTTTGTTCAGCAGGTAAAGGCTGGAAGAAATATTTTTGATGTGGAATTAATTTCAGCAGTGCCAGCAGATGATGCTCTTCGTGCAGAGGTTTCTGCAGTAGCGAAGAAGATTTGTGGTGGCGATGTTGAAATTACTGAAAAAGTTGATTCAGATTTAATAGGTGGATTTATCCTTCGTGTAAACGGAATGGAGTACAATGCATCTGTTTCAGATAAACTGAAAAAAGCGAAAAAAGATTTTTCAAAAAACCCGTACGTCCCAACGTTATATTGGGATTAAAAACTATTTGTTATGGCAGACATTAAACCTGCGGAGATTTCAGCAATCCTTAGAGAACAGTTAGCGGGTCTAAAGACCGAAACTGAGTTGCAAGAGGTAGGTACCGTTCTTCAAATTGGAGATGGTATTGCTCGTATTTACGGTCTTTCGAATGTTCAATCAGGAGAGTTGATTGAGTTTGAAAACGGTGTACGAGGTATTGCCCTTAACCTTGAAGAAGATAACGTTGGTGCTGTATTGTTAGGTCCTTCTGGAGAGTTAAAAGAAGGCGCTAGCGTTAAACGTACTGGAACTATTGCTTCTATTCAAGCCGGAGAAGGAATGCTTGGTCGTGTTGTAAACACACTGGGAGAGCCTATCGATGGAAATGGTCCTATCACAGGCGAGTTGTATGAAATGCCACTTGAGCGTAAAGCTCCAGGGGTAATCTACCGTCAGCCTGTTAACGAGCCACTTCAAACAGGTATCAAAGCAATTGATGCAATGATTCCAATTGGACGTGGACAACGTGAGTTGATCATTGGTGACCGTCAAACAGGTAAAACAACTGTTGCGATTGACACCATCATCAATCAAAAAGAATTTTACGATAAAGGTGAGCCTGTGTATTGTATTTATGTTGCTTGCGGACAAAAAGGTTCTACCATCGCAGGTACTGTAAAAACATTACAAGATGCAGGTGCCATGGCCTATACAGTGGTTGTTGCTGCAACGGCTTCTGATCCGGCTCCTCTTCAATTCTACGCTCCGTTCTCAGGTTGCGCAATTGGAGAATACTTCCGTGATACCGGTCGTCCAGCATTGATTGTTTATGATGATTTGTCTAAACAAGCAGTAGCTTACCGTGAGGTGTCTTTGTTGCTTCGTCGCCCACCTGGACGTGAAGCATATCCTGGAGATGTATTCTACTTGCACAGCCGTCTTCTTGAGCGTGCTGCGAAAGTAAATGCAACTCAAAGTGTTGCTGAAAACATGAACGATTTACCAGCAAGCTTGAAGAGCATTGTTAAAGGTGGTGGTTCATTAACGGCACTTCCAATTATTGAAACACAAGCGGGTGACGTTTCGGCGTATATCCCAACCAACGTAATTTCGATTACAGATGGTCAAATCTTCCTTGAGTCGAACTTATTCAACTCAGGTGTGCGTCCTGCAATTAACGTAGGTATCTCTGTAAGCCGCGTGGGTGGTTCTGCACAGATTAAGTCTATGAAGAAAGTGGCTGGTACGTTGAAGCTTGACCAAGCACAATACCGTGAGCTTGAGGCATTCTCGAAATTCGGATCTGACTTAGATGAAGTAACGAAATCTGTACTTGAAAAAGGAAAGCGTAACGTTGAGATCTTGAAGCAAGGTCAGAACAATCCAATGACTGTAGAGAAGCAAGTAGCTATTATCTACTGTGGAACGAAAGGATTGTTGTCACGTATTCCGGTAGAGAAAATTCGTGAGTTCCAAGACGATTATTTGAATAGTCTTGAAATGAACCACAACGATACCTTAACTGCTATTCGTAACGGTAAAATCGACGAGGCTGTTACAACAGTATTGGAATCAGTAGCAAAAGATATTTCAGCGAGATACAACTAATTGTAAAGCGAAGAAGGACATGGCAAATTTGAAAGAAATCAGAATGCGTATTGTATCGGTTAACTCAACCATGCAAATCACTTCTGCCATGAAAATGGTGTCTGCAGCAAAATTGAGAAGAGCACAAGATGCCATTACTAAAATGCGTCCGTATGCTCAAAAGCTTCAGGAAATTCTTTCGAACGTAAGTTCTTCAGAGTCGAATTCAACATTCAGCCAGCAGCGTGACGTTAAGAGCACGCTGGTGGTTGCTATTACTTCAAATCGTGGCTTGTGCGGTGGTTTCAACAATAACGTTATCAAGGAAATCCGAAATATCGTTAAAACCAATCCAAATGTTCATGTATTGTCTTTAGGAAAGAAAGCCTCCGACAATTACAAGAAAACAACGATGCACACCGTTGAAGGTTTCGGTGATACCCCTTATGATATCTTTGATAAATTAACGTTCTCGAACGTGAGTGGAATTGCGAATACGATCATGGATCAATTCGCTAGTGGTAAATACGATAAAGTAATTTTAGTTTACAACCGTTTTAAAAATGCTGCGGTTCAGATCATTGAGAACGAGCAATTCCTTCCGGTACTTCCTCCGGTGAATTCAGAAGCGCAATCGAATGTAGATTATATCTACGAGCCAGAGAAAACGCAGATTCTTGAAGAGTTAATTCCTCGAACATTGAAAGTTCAGTTGTTCAAAGCTCTGTTAGATAGCAACGCTGCCGAACACGGTGCGCGTATGACTTCTATGCACAAGGCAACAGACAACGCTGGTGAAATGGTTAAGGAACTTAAGTTAACCTACAACAAAGCTCGTCAAGCTTCAATTACAGGAGAGATCTTGGAAATTGTTGCCGGTGCTGAAGCGTTGAACGGCTAAGACGTATCTTTGTCTTAAGCCCTTACCGTGAATGCTTAAGAAAATAGTCTCTCACACCTTTTTTTATTCTTTTGCAAATCAGTCTCCAGCGCTGATTAATCTCTTTTTGCTCCCTTTTCTTACTCCTTTTTTAACAGCAGGCGACTACGCCATTTACGGTTTAATTCTCAGCTACGCTGGATTGGTTGGAGCCTTCAGCAGTTTGGGGTACATCGTGCTCTTTCAGCAAAGTTATTTCGAGTTGGGTCCTGAGTTTAAATCGAAATGGTCTCGGCTCCTAGGTTTTCAGTGGCTATATAAATTTCTGTATGCAGCATTGGTGGCGGCCTTGTTGTATTTTTCTTTGAGAAACAAAATTCCTTCTGACCGATTAAATGTAGTTCTAGTCTTGGTGATTGTTCCGCTGCTATTTTTCGATTTAACGAAGTCGATTGCCACGCGATTGCTTCAGTTTAGACACAAGCATCAGCAGGTATATACTATAACCATTGTCGTGGGAATTCTATCTGCATTTATAAGTTTTGTAGGCGTTAGATATTTCAATTTAGGGTACATGGCTTGGCTTTATTCTCAAGCTATTTCTTCGGCTTTCTTGGCCGCTTATTTCGGTTACTTTCTGTATGTGAAGGAGCGCATTCGCCCATCGTTTCATTTCAACAAAAATGAAATTGTTTCAGATCTAAAAATTGCAACACCGCTTATTCCGAAAGAGTATGCGACCTATTTATTGAATTCATCTGACCGTGTGTTATTAGATCGATTTGGGGTTTCACAAAATAAAATAGGACAATACAGCATTGCTTATTCTTTTGCCTCCTACTTCGAAAATATTCAATCGCAGGCCAACCAAGTGTTAACGCCCATTGTTTTCGATTTGTATAAAACAGGAACTGAGATAGCGGTGCAAACAGTGGGAAAGCTCATACGCGCATGGTTTTATGTCTCCTTGTTAATGGCTGCGGTACTTGGTTTGTGGATTCCAGATATTTTCAGATTGCTATATCGAAAGGCCGAGTTAAGTGCGGCTTATCCTATGGCTATTGTTCTCATTTTCGGATTTTGTTACAGACCTATTTATGTGGCTATCGTTGACAAGGCCATCTACGATAAACGAACCATGGAAGTTTTGAAAATAACAGTGGTGGCAGCCCTTTCCAACGTGTTACTCAATTTAATTTTCATTGGTTACTACGAAACATGGGCGGCAACTGTGAACACCGTAATTGCTTATTTCGTTATGGGAGTGGCGGGTTATTTTTTAATAACGAACAGCGGAGCCTTCCGCAAGCTCATTCGTCCGTTTGAACTTGTTGCAATTATTGTAGTTGTGGGAGCGGGTGTATTTTCAATGCGCGATTTTTCATGGGTTTGGCGGCTTGCGGCTACAGCAATTATTTTAATTGGAATGTTTATTTGGCTTCGCACCAAAGGAAGAGAAATGTGGAACGAATTGAATAACTTGCGACATGGCCTTTCGTCCCATTGATTTCAATATTATTCAGAATGAATTCGAGCAAAGATTTCCAGATGGAAAATTGTTCGAGGGGAAGAATTTCAATTACCTGAAATTGGTGCAACACGGCTTGTCCTACGCCATGACCGATGCGCGAGATAAATTGCTGAAAAAAAATCTTTTTGGAGCATGGAGCGTATTTAAAGTCAAGTCGCGGATTAATTCCTTTCGAAATAGAAAAATAAATTTCTTTCCACAAAAAAGCCAAAGCATTTTATTTTTAGAAGGAAGAAGAAAATTGAAACTTCCAACTGGAGAAGACATTTCACCCATTACTCATTTGATGCGGGAGTCTATTTTAAGCACAGAATATTCGTGGTGGGATACAACCGGCGCGTTTCAATCGGAGGCAGATTTTTCATTGAAGCAAATGTCGAATTGGTTTCCACCAACAAATGAAATTCAAAAAGAAATTTATTTCGAGTTGAAGGAAGTCCTTCAACAAATAAAAAAGGCTAAGTCGCTGTCGAGTGCAGAATTTCGATATGTTGAAAGCGCTTTTCATGTGTTCTTCGATTCTTTTCGGAGATGGCACAGCTTGCTATCTTTCGCTGTTCCAAAAACCATAGTTGGCATTACACATTACCACAATGAAGGATGTTTGGCAGCCGCGAAGTTGCTGGGGATAAAAACAATTGAGCTTCAACATGGATTAATTTCAAAACATGATTTGTATTACGTTTATCCCCAGAAATATGCAGATTCCCTCGCGAAGGCAATGTTTCCGAATGAGATTTGGTTGTTTGGAAATTTCTGGAAAGAAGTATTGCAAAGAGGTGCTGAATCTGACTTTATGAAGCCTATTGTAGTTGGAAATTTCAAGACAGATACTGCAGTTAAATCGAATGATTTTAAGAAAGAGAATCGCGTATTGCTTTGTGCCCAGAAGAATTTATCTGAACCCTATATCGAGTGGATCAGATACATGCGTGATATCATTATGACAAATCACCCGAATTGGAAGTTGATAGTGAAATTGCACCCGCTTGAATCTGAAGTGCAGAAATACGAAAGTGAGGCCAATAATTTCGTTGAAGTACTGCCCATTTCAGCTTCATTGAATGAAGAATTGAAGCGTGCTAAAATTCAGGTAAGTATCTATAGCACTACGTTTTTCGATGCTTTGGGAATGCAGGTTCAAAATTTTTCGTTGAATGACAGTGGCTATTCCGAAGATTACGCATCTGAAATGGTTTCTTTGGCTGTAGCGGAACCATTAAGAAAAATGGACGATGTCATTGCGAAGTTCGAAAGTGGGTCAGGTCAAATTGATAATTTGACAAGAGAGGATGTTTTCGCGCCTTTTCAACCTCGAATGCTGAACTTTTAATGGAGATCTGTTGAATTTGTTTGTCTCTCATTCGTTACATTTGTTCATATCCTTAATTTTATGAAAAGACTTGTACTCTTAGTAATCTTAGCAGCTTGTGTAACTTCGGCTTATGCCCAGGCTACTTCAGCAACGGCATTAGCTATTACTCCGGGAAATTACTTATTAAATGGAGTTGGATATACCCCAATTGCGTCTACGAGCCAATGTCTTGTTACGACCACAGGACAAACCACATCTACCTGTACGGCAGCCGCTCCTACAAAAGCGTGTTGGTTTAAGTTTACGGTGCCTGCGGGAACGCTTTCAGCTGCGGTTAAAGTGTCTGTTGTGCCTACGGGATTTGATGCTTCCATAGATTTTTACGCGGGAACAGCCGCCGCACCAATCTATATGCAATGTGTTAACGCGGGTGGTTCGGGAGTTACAGAAACGCTGAAGACAACATGGGCGACTAACCCAGTTAATCCTGGAACAGAATATTATTTCCGTGTAGGATCAAATGGGACTGCAGCTTCTTGCTTTACCGTAAAAGTAGAATACTATCCAACGGCTCAACTACTTTCTTCTCCGAACCCTTCTCCAGACGCAGGGTTGGTTGGGTATAGAACAAACAATTTTGCAAAACGCAATAACCCAACATTCGCAGCACAGAACAATTTAGTTACTTCAACTCGTTATCGTTTTGTTGATCAAGCGGATCCGACAGGCACGCCTTGCACAGGAAATACAGGAGCTTCAAGTGTGGATCAAGTGTATTTGTATACTTTTCCTTGCATCTGTTATGGGAAGACGTACGACGTGTACATTGAAATTCAAATGGATGGAATTTGGTGTGGCGAAGGCCCAGTTAGAACGTTGGCTATGGAGGCCTATCCCAATAATACCATTAGCAACGCTCCGTGCGCGACAGTGACTTTACTCGGCGGGGTTTTGAATTCCACCTATTTAGGCCCAACGGCCATTACTGAATGGGAATTCACGTTGGCAGGAAATGTTATTGTTACCACACAATCTGCTCCTGGTATTACTACTTTGAATATGAATATTCCTGCGTTGTCTTGTCTGCGATACAACCGAATTTATTCGGTTCGAATTCGCATGAATTATTGCAATGTTTGGGGTCTTTGGAGTGCGCCCTATTGTTTAATTACAGCGCCAATTCCTTACTTAACTATTACCGGTCCGCCACCAGCTTATGCAAATCTTTGTAACACAACGATATCGCCTTACAGCATTGTTTATTCACAGTTTACCCAAGGTGCAGGACAATATATTTGGCAAATAGCTCAGGTAAATCCGGGCGCACCACAAACGCCGATTGCTCCGGCCATTGTAGCTACAACAACATCCGAAGTTTTAATGTTGAATCAGTTCGGATTGGTTACCGGTAATTCATATCGCATTGCGGCGAAGCCAAAACTTATTTCGTGCAACTCTCCGCAAGAAGGAGATTACGGTCCTTTTTGTGTGGTAACCATCGGTTCGGCATTCGCTCCTGGAAACCCAAGTTCGATGGAAGTCATGAATGATGAAATGCATGTTGAAAGAAATGCAGCTGACATTATGGAAGTTGATGAGCAAGGAAATGTCGCGGTAATTTCATTTCAAGGAATTGAAGAGAAAATGGCGACTATTCGAATTACTGATGAGCGCGCGCTAGGAAAGGGAATGATTCAATTGGTTGGAATGAATGGTCAGATGCTTTTCTCGAAAGATGTATTCATTGAGTCGTTGGATCAGTTGATTCAAGTTCCATTGCCTTCGAATGTTGCTTCTGGCTTGTACATGGTTTCGTTCAGAACACAAGGGCATACTGTTACAGAGAAGTTCCTTTTTCGGGGCGAATAATCATTCGCCCTTGTAAGTTAGGGGCGAATGATTATTCGCCCTTAGTAGAGATTATTCGCCCCGAAGGTTTTGCTTAATTTCTTGCATAAACTCCGAAGCAAAAACGAAGTTGTTAAGGGCCGTGTTTTCCGATTTTAACAGTTCTTGCTTATTGCCTTGCCATTCGACTCTTCCGCCGCTTATGAAATTGATGTTGTCTCCAATTTCCATAACCGAATTCATATCGTGACTAACCACAATGGTTGTTGAACCTAGATCGTAAGTTATGGAGCGAATGAGGTTATCAATGACGATGGAAGTTTCAGGATCTAATCCAGAGTTGGGCTCGTCTACAAAAAGAAACTTCGGGTTCATGATAATGGCGCGGGCTATACCTGTTCGCTTTTTCATTCCACCAGAGAGTTCGGCAGGATAAAGTTTGTTTTTCCCTGCAAGATTTACTCGCTCGAGGCATTCATTCACTTTTACTAGCTTCTCTTCTTTAGTCAGGTTGCTGTACATGGTAAGAGGAAACATAACATTTTCCTCAACAGTCATGGAGTCGAAAAGCGCAGCACCTTGAAAAAGCATTCCTACTTCTTGACGAATGGCTTTGTGTTGATCTTCATTCATATTCAGAAAGTCAACCCCATCGTACAGAATACTTCCAGCATCGGGATCTAACAAGCCAACCATGCACTTTAACAGCACGCTTTTTCCTTGTCCACTTCTTCCAATAATAAAATTCACTTTTCCGGGTTCGAAGTCAATGGAAATATCCGAAAGCACCTGAGCTTCTTTAAAGGCTTTGGAAATATTTTGAACCTGAATCACAGCAGTAATATTTGAGTAAGCAAATAATTCCCAACCATTACTGCAACCATGCTATATACAACTCCTTTGGTACTTGATTTTCCTACCTCAAGCGCGCCACCAATTGCGTAATAACCATGATAAGCAGGAATGGTAGAAAGAATAAACGCGAAAAAAACTGTTTTAATGAGGGAGTAGACAATTCCATAACTATCGAAATCGTATTGAATACCGTAGACAAAATCATTTAGTGAAACTGCTTTGGTCATTGTTCCGACTAAGGCTCCTGAGCAAATACCAACACTCATAGCAAGGAGTACTAAAAACGGAAACATAACAGTAGAGGCAATCAATTTAGGAAGTATGAGGTAGCTTGCTGAATTCACACCCATAATGTCTAGCGCGTCTATTTGTTCTGAAATACGCATGGTGCCTATCTCAGAGGCAATGTTACTGCCCACTTTTCCTGCTAATACAAGTGCTACAATGGTAGAGGAAAACTCATAGATCATGGTTTGTCTGGTGGTGTAACCAACGGTCCATTTCGGAATCCAACCGCTTTCAATATTCACCGCTGTTTGCAGGGTAACTACTGCACCCATGAAGAATGATAGTAAAGCCACAATTCCGACAGACTGCACACCAATTTTAATCATTTCGTCGGTGATCAATGGTCTGTATATTTTCTTTTTTTCAGCACGAGAAAACACCCTGCGCATGAGCAAAAAATAACGTCCAAAATTTCCTAAGATTCCTGTCATGATTTAAACTTACGCCGAAGGTAGTTTATTTTTTTTGAGTGTAATAATTTTTCAATGTTTACGTATTCTTGCTACTTATTCAGTATTTTCGAGACATGAAGAAATTAATGTATTTGCTTTTAGCTACGTTTTTAATTGTCGGATTAGCTTCATGCAATGAGCAAAATCATGGACACAAAATCACGAAGAAACCGGGGGGAAAGCAAGGGGGAAAACGTTCCAAACCAAATGATTGCAACTGCCCAACTTGGGATTAATTACAATGAGGCATGGCTAAATCGAATGATTTAGAAACTGCTTTAACTCCATTCTTACCCGGTGGTTCAGTAGTGAAGGTGTGTGAAATGTTGCGGGCGTATCCGCACGATTTGGTTATTACCAAAGGCCGAAGTACCAAGCACGGCGATTTCCGTTACGCGCCTGGTGAACGCTACAAGATCACGGTGAATCATAATTTAAATCGCTACGCTTTTCTAATTACACTCATGCACGAATTGGCTCACTTGATTTGTCATGTGCGTCACGGACATTTTGTGAAGCCGCATGGTGGTGAGTGGAAAAAATGTTTCCAAGAGACTTTGGCACCCTTTGTAAATGTGAATTTATTTCCCCTAGATTTAGAAAAAGCCATTCAGCGATACCTGAACAATCCCGCCGCTGCAACTTGCAGCGATGTTGATCTCTCAAAGACTTTAGCGCTCTATGATCGATCGAGCCATGAAAATATTATTATGGTCGATGATCTTCCTGACGGGGCCAAATTTATATATGGAAAAGACAAGCGTGAATTCGTTCGCTTAAACAAAAGACGTCAGCGTATTTTGTGTAAGGAAGTGAAGACGGGTAGTGATTATTTGTTTTCACCACTCACCAAAATCTGGAAGCTGTAACTAAGCTTTTTTTCTGCGTTGAATTTCTTTTTCAATCAGAGATAATTCTCTTCCGGTTTGACCTTTTACCGAAGTATTCTCTTGCGCTCGGCGCAATAAATACGGCATGACCTCTTTAATGGGGCCGTACGGAAGGTATTTCGCGACGTTATAATTTGCGTGACTGAGGTTATAGCTAATGTGGTCGCTCATGCCGAACAATTGCGCGAAATAGATGCGTTTATCGTTGCTTGCAATTCCACGCGCATTCATTTTTTCCACCAACATCGCAGAACTTTCTTCATTGTGCGAACCGCAGCAAATAGCTATGTCTTCAATGTGATCTAAACAATAGTCGACCGCTAAATTGAAATCGCGATCTGTATTTTCTTTTGTTGATTGAATGGGATCCACATAGCCCAATTCAGCAGCACGCTTGCGTTCCTTTTCCATATAGGCTCCACGAACTAATTTCACAGCGGTCTTTGCTCCCTTCTCGCTCAAACGCTCATGCATTGCTTTCAAATACGCAAGGCGATCGTGTCTGTATAATTGAACCGTATTGTAAACGATGAAATTTTTCTGGTTGAATTGAACCATCATGCTTTCCGCTAGTTCATCAATCGCATCCTGTATCCACGAGTCTTCAGCGTCCACAAACAACGCAACATTTTTTTGGAAGGCATGCTCGCAAATGCTGAACACACGACCAGCAGCGCGTTCCCACTCAACTTCTTCATTGGCCGAAAGCGCTTGCTTCGCATTTACTTTTTCCAACAGAGAAAATCTGCAAATTCCTGTTACTTTGAATACACTGAAGGGAATGTCGTTGTTGTTCTCGGCAGCATCAATGGTGCGCTTAATTTCATCTGCCGTAAAGTCGAAATCTTTTTCGTTTTCTTTTCCTTCCACGCTGTAATCGAGAATGGAACCAATGCCGCTCTTCGCAAGGTGATGCGCAGCTTTCTTGCTTTCTGAGATATTCACTCCCCCGCAAAACTGTGAGAAGATATTTTTCTTAATGGCCCATCCAATGGGAATGCCTAGTCCAACAGCTAAATTTGTTAACGTCGCACCAATTTTAACCAAGCTCGGAGAGGCGATTAGTTTGAAGAGCCAAAAAGAACGCTTCAGTTGGCCATTGTTTTTATGTTGAAACGCTACCGCGGTATTCTCGAAATTTACGCTACTCATTGCTGCAAAGATATTCTTCTTCGTTGGTTTTTCATTCTGATTTTAAAACGTTCCATCGTATCTTTCGACCACAAATTAAATGTCATGAAAGCAGCACAAGATTTTATCAACGAAAATAAAGATCGTTTCTTAAACGAGTTGTTCGAACTATTACGTATTCCAAGCATTAGCGCGGATATGGCCTACAAAGAAGAGGTAGCGAAATGCGCAGATTTGGTGGCGAAGCATCTTCGCGACGCTGGAGCAGATAATGTTGAAATATGTGTTACCGCAGGTCACCCAATTATATATGGAGAAAAATTAATTGATCCGAGTAAGCCAACGGTTCTGGTATACGGACACTACGATGTTCAGCCGGCTGATCCGATTGAATTGTGGCATACACCGCCTTTTGAGCCGACGATTAAGAAAACAGAGATTCATCCAGAAGGTGCCATCTTCGCGCGCGGATCTTGCGACGATAAAGGACAGATGTTCATGCACGTGAAGGCGTTTGAAGCTATGTGGAAAACGAATTCACTTCCATGTAACGTTAAGTTCATGATTGAAGGAGAGGAGGAAGCGGGTTCAACCAACCTTGGTCCTTTCTGCATGGCGAATAAAGAAAGATTGAAAGCAGATGTGGTGTTGATTTCAGACACTAGCATTATAGCGAACGACGTTCCAAGTATTGATTGTGGTTTAAGAGGATTAAGTTATGTTGAAGTTGAAGTGACAGGATCGAATCGCGATTTACACAGTGGTGTATACGGCGGTGGAGTTGCTAATCCGATTAATGTTTTGGCGAAGATGATTGCTTCACTTCACGATGAAAACAATCATGTTACCATTCCAGGTTTCTATGACAGCGTTCAAGAACTATCAGATGCAGAACGCACAGCGTTGAACGCTGCGCCTTTCGATGAAGAGGCTTACAAGAAAGATTTGGATATAGACGCGCTTTACGGTGAAAAGGGATATTCTACAATTGAGCGCACAGGAGTTCGTCCAACATTAGATTGCAATGGTATTTGGGGCGGATATATTGGCGAAGGATCGAAGACGGTTCTCCCATCAAAGGCATTTGCGAAAATTTCTATGCGATTGGTGCCTCATCAAACGACAGATCAAATCACTGAAATGTTTTCGAATCACTTCAAAGCCATTGCACCTGCCGGTGTTCGTGTTGAAGTTCGTCCGCACCACGGCGGTGAGCCGGTTGTTACACCCACAGACAGCAAGGCATACATTGCAGCTTCGGATGCTATGGAGCACACATACGGAAAGAAGCCAATTCCAACTCGCGGTGGAGGATCAATTCCTATCGTTGCCATGTTCGAGTCTGAATTGAACTTAAAGACTGTTTTAATGGGCTTTGGATTGGATACAGATGCGTTGCATTCACCAAATGAGCATTACGGTTTGGTTAACTACTACAAGGGAATTGAAACGATTCCATATTTCTTCGATAATTTTTCGAAGTAAATTTCGTTCGGGTTGAAATAGAAAACGTGAGAATGTTATGAGAAGAAAACAGATTTCAATTCAATGGATATTTCTGCTTTTCACGGTGTTCACTTTTACTTCTTGTGAAATTTACAAGGATGTAAAAGTGAAGCGTGTAGAAGAATTTGATCTTTCGGAATTTACCAATAATCACGTTGCAGCAGTTTTACGAATTGGGCTTGAAAATCCCAATCCGTATAAGATTACGTTATACGAATCTGATTTGGAATTGCGCATTGACGGAAACGTAGCTGGTACTCTAACCTTGGCAGAACCTGTAGTTCTAGGTCCGAAATCTGCGCAAGTTTACGATGTGAAAGTCTTCACCAATATTACCGATGTGGAAGGATTGTTGGGCAACGCTTTGGCGCTTATGTTCAAAGACGAAATTATTTTGGAAGCGTCGGGTTATGTGCAGGCGAAGGGTCTTGGTGTAAAGAAGATGGTTCCTTTTTCTTTCACAAAGCCCATCAGCAGTAGGGCCTTCAAATTAAAATAAAGGGTCTATTAATTCTGCCGGAGTTTGATGTGGAAGAAGGTGCAGGCCTTTTATTCCAGCGCGAACGGACCCTTCAACATGCTGAATTGAATCATCGATAAAAATTGTTTTTACGGGCGTGAGTCCATGAATTCTGCACAGCTCAAGAAAAGCTTCAGGATTGGGCTTGCGCATTCCTAAGACATTGCTGTAATGAATAAATTCAAAAGCAGATTTGAATTTCTCTAAGCCATAAGACTCATCGATCATTCGTTCGAAAACGGCTACATGCAATTCATTGGTGTTGCTGAAGATGAAGGTGCGAATGCCCTTTTCTTTCAATTTGAAAATGTAATCAACTCGTTCTGGGATAAGTTGAGTGAGTATACAGTTCCAGGCGTTTTCCAATTGTTGCCGAGAGGCGTTCGGAAGGAAGTTTGAGATCCAATCGTAAAAAGCTTCTCCGGGAATTTTGCCGGTTTCTAATAAGTCGAAAATTTCATCTTGCTGAGCCTGGGAATAGGCTGTTGCGAATGATTCCATTCCAAGCGCCTGAAAGGCTCGCACGGGTGCGTTGTAGTCTATCTCAAAGAGTACGCCCCCGAAGTCGAAAATAATGGCTTCATAATTCATGAGGCCAAAGGTAATACATGATTAGAATTCAGGAATTTTCTCTCCTGTTTTGGCTTCGAATAAAGCGCGCAATAAAGCGTACTTCTCTCGTAGATCTGTTAACTCTTTTTTCACCGCAACGATGTCGTTTTCTAAACTCTCTGCTCGAAGCTCGCTTCCTTCCTCCAGATTAGAACCACTAGCAAGAATTTTCGAGTAAAGCGAAAAGAAATCGGTGTCTAATGCTTTCGACAAATCGAATAAAAGTTTCGAGTCAACGGAATCTCTTCTGTAAATTCCATAAACGTTTTGTTTCGATGTGTTAATAATCTTAGCCAATTCCGTTGGCCCAAGTCGCAAATCTTTTGCTCTGTTTTTAATACGTTCTCCTATGCGCATAATATCGTTTTGATTATTACTCAAATCAATAACAAAAACCGCTAAACGAATCTAAATGAAATGTTAATTTTGTTTCAACCACGCAGAGGGGTTGACTTCAGATTTAACCTTGTCGAGCATTTGAATAATGGCCTCGTAATTCGAGTCACTTGCTGCTGATACAAGTTGCAGATTTCCTTTTTTTCCAGATAAACTTGCTTTGAATCCTTTTTTATTTAACTCAGCTACCATGCGGTTTGCGTTCTGAGAGACAGCGAAGGCTCCTACAATGATTTCGTATTTTGCAAGACGCGTAGGATTAACAGTTTCTACGACTTTGGTTTTTTCAACGGGAGTTGCTACAACTGCTGCAGCTGTTGGAACTGAGTTTAACTCAGGCGTTTCAACAAGTTCAATTTCTTCTTCAACGGTATATGTTGGAATGGCTCTTTCTGGCGCAGGAGTGTACTGTGCAACTCGGCTTTTCGTTCCAAGTAATTTGTACGAGGCGTATTGCCAATCTGTCGTTTCAATCTTATGCGAAAGTGCAAATATTCCAACACCTAAAATAGGCAGCGCTAATACAGCTGCTGCTTTCCAAATCCATTTTGATCCTTGTTCTGCACGTTTTTCAAGAGTTGAAACTTCAGCAGTTATTGGCTCTTCAATTTGACGTTCTACTGGAACAAGAATTATCTTTTCTAATCCGAATGATTCAAGTGAGAAATTTCCTTTGCTGTCTGGAATGAATTGAATTTTTCCTAGACGATCTTGAAACAGAATTCCAATTCCTTTCCAAGAAATTTTTTCGCCACGAAGTAACGTGTTCGATTGCTCTTTCACCCAGGCATCGAGTTCTATTTTCCCTTCCGCATAAGAGCAATTGTTCAACGCACACAAAGCAGAAACCAACAAGCCGTCGTTCTCTTTAATTTGAGGATTGAATCCGATTGTTTTCTGCGGGGGATAGACCGTATGCAAACTTGTATTCAAAGAAGCACCCTTGTATTTTGCAATGAATCCGCCCAAACCGGGAAGAACCACGCAATCGTTGGAGTACAATAAATCTTTGATTAGGTTTTCGAACTGCATA
>Ga0208597_1000085_pt1 | contig 32585 bp, 27 predicted proteins | sample LakMenEpi05May12_FD_150673 | JGI IMG/M metagenome (GOLD analysis project Ga0208597, IMG submission 150673) | Freshwater microbial communities from Lake Mendota, WI - 05MAY2012 deep hole epilimnion (SPAdes) | ecosystem: Environmental > Aquatic > Freshwater > Lake > Epilimnion/Euphotic zone ...
GGTAAATGCCGTTATAACAAGCAAATAGTACAACTAAGAAACGAAGATTGGACTATATTGATTATATAAACGGTATTACTTTTTAGCTACATTTCGGTTAGTGAGGACACAAACCGAGGCGAAGGTAACAAATCCTTCTAAGATTTTGGTTGCTACATTCAAAGAAAATCTTATTTAAATTAATATAAAGAAATGTGGAAAATGATGCTAAAAATTAAAAAATACATTGTATTTTTGTAAAAAATAATTTTAAATGTTAGTAAAAGAGGAAGTACAAAAAACTTTAAATAATTTAGGGGATGAGTTCACAATGGATGAGCTTTTTGAAAGATTGAGTTTTATTGAGCATGTAAAAGCAGGCCTCAAAGATATTGAGGAAGGTAGAGTTTTTTCCCAAGAAGAACTAGAAATTGAAATGGAAAAATGGTAAAGATTGTCTGGTCTGAAAAGTCAAAAAATGATTTAAAATCCATTTTTGATTTTATTTCTCAAAATAGTATTTTTTTTGCTAAGAAGACAAGAAGTGATTTGATAAAAAGAACACAAATTTTAAAAGATTATCCAAATATTGGAAGAATAGTTCCAGAGTTTGGTTTAAATCATATTAGAGAGTTGATATATGGTAATTATAGAATTATTTACAAAACAAATGTAAATAATTTTAATTTAATTGAGATAGTTACAATTTGGCATGCTTCAATGGATTTAAATAGTTCTAATCGAAAACAAGACATTTTTTAAAAAAAATAAAGTAACTCTTTAAGTATTAGGTCTTCTACTTCACCAACTCCATTATCTGACTCGCGGCATTTTTGGTATCTACTTTTTCTATGATATGTTCTATCGTTCCATTTGCATCTACCACAAAGGTTACACGGAAAGTTCCTTCATATTCGCGTCCCATAAATTTCTTTTTGCCCCATACTTCGTATAGTTTTACCACTTCTTTTTCGGTGTCTGAGAGCAACGTGTAGGGTAGATTTTGATTTTCGATAAATTTCAAATGCGATTTTTGATTATCTACACTGATGCCTATTACTTCTATGCCCATTTTTACAAAATCTTCGTACCCATCTCTAAAACTACAAGCCTCTGCGGTACAGCCCGGCGTATTGTCTTTTGGATAAAAAAACAAAATATTGCGTTTGCCAGCCACTGGAAAGCTAAAGTCATTGCCATTGTGGTCTTTTATCGTGAATTTTGGTGCTTGAGAGCCTATAGTCAACATATCGTTCTTTTTTTTGGTTAATATATTGCAAATGTAGTAGGAAATTTTAATATTTTAAGGTGTAATTCTTATTAGATAATTTTTAAGGGGTTGGACGCCTTATGAAATCATAAAATTGCCTTGAAAAAAATAAATTAGATTAATTTGCTTTATGCTACTTTTGCTTATATTTTAATCTATGAGCTTACGTATTTTAGTTTTTGCTTTGTATCTTGTTTTTAATGTACAGGACAGTTTTTCGCAGCAAATCAGTGTTCTCACTTGTGGGAAAGGCGAAGAGATTTATAGCACATTTGGCCATTCGGCTATACGTGTTTTGGATACGGCTACCAAAACGGATGTGGTCTATAATTATGGCATGTTTGAGTTTTCGGATCCCAATTTTATCCCTAAATTTATCAATGGAAAATTGGATTATATGCTGGGGAAAGAGACCTTTGAAAATTTCATATTTCAGTATGAATTGAGCCGACGAAGTGTATCGGAGCAGGTTTTGAATTTGACCCCAACCCAAAAACAAAAGCTTTTAACTTTTCTGGAATGGAATGTAAAAGAGGAAAATAAGTATTATCGATACGATTTTTTATACGACAATTGCGCTACCAAAATTATTCAAGTTTTGGAAAAAAACTGTCCTGGCATCAAAATTAATTTCTACAAAGAGGAAAAACCAAAAAGTTTTAGGCAATTGATTCATCATTATGCAAAAAATAGCGTGCCTTTTATCGATTGGGGTATGGATTTGGGCATAGGTGTCCGCACCGATAAGATAGCTACAGAAAGAGAATATTGTTTCCTTCCCGATTATGTAGCCAAGAGTTTGGATTTGTCTAAAAACAACGAAATAAATCAAAATTTAGTCATTCTCAGTCAGCCTATTTTGAATGGTTCCGCGTCAAAGGAGATTAGTTTTTTTGAAAATACGCCGCTTATTCTAGGTTGGGTTTTACTCTTTTTGAGTTTTGGATTTGCACATACCGATTCATTACCTTCAAAAATTTATAATACATCCATTTTTATACTAGCAGGATTAGGAGGTGTTTTATTGGGTTACGAATGGTTTTTTACCGAGCATTCGGTTACTAAATTTAATTTCAATATCCTGTGGCTCAATCCTTTGTTTTTGGTGTATGCATTTGTGTGGAATAGGCCCTCTAAGTTGCAATTACAGCTTCGCAAATTTTTGAGAACCAGTATTTTCCTAGTGCTTATCGTTCATTTTTTCACAGGTCAAAATTTCCATTTTGCCAGTGTATTGATGATGATAGCCCTTTTTGTACATCTGAAAAGTATTCATATTTTTTCAAATTCTCGTTCTTTTATCATTAGAAGTTAATATTTATATTCATGAAAATAGCCCTTTCCCAGCAAAATTATATTTTAGGCGATTTTGCATATAATTTAGAAAAAATTAAATCAAGTATTGATAAAGCCATTGCTAGTCAAGCGGACTTAATTGTATTCAGCGAATTGGCTATATGCGGCTATCCACCTACCGATTTTTTTGATATCGATGATTTTATCGAAAAATGCAATCAGGCTGTGGACGAATTGCTTCCTTTTAGTCATCAAATTGGAATTTTGATAGGAAGTCCTACCAAAAATAAGAAGCCAGAGGGCAAAGATTTGTTCAATTCTGCTATTATGTTGCATCAAGGGCAGCGAGTGGCTACGGTTCACAAAACCTTGTTGCCTACGTATGATATTTTTGATGAATATCGATATTTTGAACCCAATAAAACATTTGAATGCGTTTCGTTCAAAGGAAAAAAAATCGCTATTACCATCTGTGAGGATATTTGGAATATTGGCAATGAAAATCCTATGTACGAGATTTCGCCTATGGATGAATTGGTAAAACAAGCACCCGATTTTATGATCAATCTGTCGGCGTCGCCTTTTTCGTTTTCGCATTCGGATGAACGCAAACAAATTGTAAAAGAAAATTGTCTTCGATATCAAATTCCTATTTTTTATTGCAACAGTGTAGGTGCACAAACCGAAATTATTTTTGATGGCGGCTCGCTGGTTTGCGATAAATTGGGTAATCCTATTGTAGAAATGAGCTATTTTGAAGAGGATTTTGCGGTGGTAGATAGCCAAAGTTTAGGATTGGAAAAAGAAATTCAACCGTTTAAGGATAAAAACGAACGCATTTACAAGGCCTTGGTTATGGGCATTCGGGATTATTTTGCCAAATCGGGATTCAAGAAAGCCGTTTTGGGCTTGTCGGGAGGTATTGATTCTGCACTTACTTGCGTGTTAGCAGCCGATGCGCTGGGAAGCCAAAATGTATTGAGCGTTCTGATGCCTTCGGAATTTTCTACTTCGCATTCGGTAGACGATGCGCTCAATCTTTGCAAAAATCTCAACAGTCCATATGAAATATTGGAAATAAAAGAAAATTTTGATTCTATTTTGGGGAATTTGAAACCCATTTTTGGAAATAGACCCTTTGATGTGGCCGAAGAAAATCTTCAAGCCCGAATTCGAGGCATGCTACTCATGGCGGTGTCCAATAAATTTGGTAATATTCTATTGAATACTTCCAATAAAAGTGAAATGGCGGTGGGATATGGTACGCTCTATGGCGATATGTGTGGTGGTATAGCGGTTTTGGGCGATGTATACAAGACCGAAGTTTATGAGTTATCGCGTTATATCAATCGATTGACCGAGATAATTCCAAACAATTCCATTGAAAAAGCACCGAGCGCCGAACTCCGTCCAGGGCAAAAAGATCAGGATAGTTTACCGCCCTATGAAATTCTCGATGCGGTTTTATTTCAATATATTGAAAAGAAAAAAAGTCCTATGGATATAGTAGCAATGGGATTTGAAGAAGCTTTGGTGCGTCGTATTGTCAATATGGTCAATCGCAATGAATTCAAACGCTTTCAAGCAGCGCCAATTCTTCGAGTTTCGTCCAAGGCTTTTGGATACGGAAGACGTATTCCAATAGTAGCTAAATATTTATAAATTATTCAAAATTAAGTTTTTATGAAAAGAATTTTTTTATTTTTTATTGTATTTTTTTGTTTTTATAATTCACAAGCCCAATTATTGTCGGGCAAAAAAGAATACACTCGAAAAGATTCGCTTCGAGGTACTTTATATGAAGAAAGAAGCTGTTTTGATGCTCGAAAATACACGCTCAATCTCTCTATTGATATAGCTAAAAAATATCTTTCGGGTTCGGTGATCATGAAATTGAAAGCGGTAGCCGATTTTCAAAAAATCCAATTGGATTTGTACAAAGAAATGGATGTAGAAAAAGTAATGATGGGCAGTCTTCAATTGATGCACGAACGATTTGACAATCATTTTTATATATTATTTCCTACAAAAATTGAAAAAGGAAAAGAAATTGAAATTGAAGTTTTTTATTCTGGAAGTCCTATTGCTGCTAAAAACGCGCCTTGGGATGGCGGTTTTGTATGGACAAAAGATAAAAAAGATTTTGACTGGGTAGGTGTAGCCTGTGAGGGTGATGGCGCAAGTCTTTGGTGGCCTTGCAAAGATCATTGGAGCGATGAACCCGAAGAAGGTGCTGTTATGAATTTTTCGGTTCCCAAAGGCTTCATGGCTGTTTCAAACGGTATTTTGACAAAGATGGATACTGCAAAAATGGGACAATCTACCTTTCATTGGAGCGTGAAAAGTCCTATTAATATTTATAATATTAATTTGAGTATTGGGAAATACGTTCGATTCAATGAGTTGTATCCTTCTGAGGAAACACAATTACCATTGTTGCTTGATTATTGGGTGTTGGATTATAATTTGGAAAAAGCCAAAAAACAGTTTGCGGTGGTTCCCGAAATGATGGCTTGTTTTGAGTCAAAATTTGGTAGATATCCATTCTACGAAGATGGTTATAAACTGGTAGAAACGCCTTATTTGGGCATGGAGCATCAGAGTGCTATCGCGTATGGAAATAAATATCAAAAAGGGTATTTTGGCAATACCAAATTTACAGGTGGCTATGAGTTTGATTATATCATTATTCATGAATCGGGACACGAATGGTTTGGCAATAATATTACAGCCGCCGATCCAGCTGATATGTGGATACATGAGGCTTTTACTACATACTCGGAGAGTGTATATGTAGAATGTTTGTATGGAAAAGATAAAGCGGTGCAATATATCAATAACAATAGAGCGCGCATTCAAAACAAAGAAGCGATTCAAGGCGACTATGGTGTAGCCAAAGAAGGCGATGGAGAAATGTATCAAAAAGGATCTTTATTTATCAATACATTGCGACATACCATTGATAACGAAGCTATTTGGAGCGCCATTTTAAAAGACATGAATGATATTTTTCGTCATAAAACGGTTCATTACAAAGATATTGTTGCTTTTTTTAGCAAAAAATCAGGGATGAATTTAGAGCCTTTGTTCCATCAATATGTTCAGAAAGCACCTATTCCAGAGTTGAATATCCAAATGAAAAAAGGTAAAAACGGAAAAATACAATTGACGCTTTTATGGACAAAAACCGATAAGCATTTTGAAATGCCAATCTATATTTTAGAAGGCGAAAAGCAACAAAAATTTGTCGTAAAGTCGAATAAGAAATCACAGATCGAAGTGTCTGAAAATTATAAGGTAAATCAAGATTTTGGCTTTTTTACTATAAAAAAGTAAATTAACCCTCAATTTTAATACATTATAGCTTAATTTTGTGGCTTATACAACTTTAGTTCATATATATGCGCAGTTTTTCGAACGATTTTTTTCTCAATGAAGATTTAATTTATGGACATATAGGGCATTTTTTAGTGCTTTTGGCACTGATAAGTGCATTGTTTTCATTTGTATCTGGGATGATGTTTTATTTCAATACAAGTAAATATGCTGCATTGAAAAAAACGGCTCAGCAGCTTTTTTATGTTCATGCATTTTCTATATTTGGCATATTATTGCTATTGATTTACATGTTTAAGACTCAGCAATATGAGTATCATTATATATGGCGTCATAGCAGTACTGAGCTGCCTTGGTATTATATCCTTTCGGCTATGTGGGAAGGCCAAGAGGGTAGTTTCTTGCTATGGATGTTTTGGCATGCGGTTTTAGGTTTGTTTTTAATGCGCAAAATCAGTGATTTGCGAATTGGTTCTTTAGCTATTTTAGCATTGATTGAAACCATGTTGTGTTCTATGATTTTAGGGATAGAAATTGGCGATTATGCTATAGGTTCGAGTCCTTTTATACTGCTTCGCAATGAATTGAGTATTCCTATTTTGGAACGTGCCAATTATCTTGAATTTATCAAAGATGGCAATGGATTGAATATATTATTGCAAAATTATTGGATGGTTATTCATCCGCCTGTTTTGTTCTTAGGATTTGCCAGTGTGTCTATTCCTTTTGCATATGCTTTTGCCTCTTTGATGAAGCGCGATTTTGAATCGTGGATCAAAGAAGTAAGTCCTTGGGCATTATTTTCATTAGGAATGCTGGGCTGTGGGATTCTTATGGGCGGAAAATGGGCTTATGAAGCCTTGAGTTTTGGCGGATTTTGGGCATGGGATCCAGTGGAGAATGCTAGTTTTGTGCCTTGGCTTTTTATTGTGGCGGCTTTGCATACTACTATGATTTACAATGCTACAAAACATAGTTTGAAAGCTTCTTATTTGTTTTATATACTAGCGTTTGCATTTGTATTGTATTCTACTTTTCTGACTCGAAGTGGTATTTTGGGCGATAGTTCGGTACATTCTTTCACCGATTTGGGCATGACAGGCCATTTATTGGTTTTTATTGGATTGTTTTTGATTCCATCTTTTTTGATTTTAGCCTTTTATTGGTCGCGTCTACCCGAAAAAAAGGACGAAGAAAATACGTCAAGCCGAGAGTTTTGGATTTTTATAGGCATGCTCATCGTAGTTGTTTCCGCGTTGCAAATTACCTTTAGCACCTCTATTCCTGTATGGAATAAATTGTTCGGAACCAAAATGGCGCCACCTATCAATGCGAATGCACACTATAATAGTATTCAAATTTGGTTTGCAATATTCACTCTTTTGTTAATGGGGCTTTCACCTATTTTAAAGTATATCAAAACGGATTTTAAAGCGTTGAAAAAATCACTTTTAATTTCTGTTGTGGCATCTATTTTGGTATCGATGGGTTTGATGTATTTTTCAGAAATACCTTATTTTCAAAAATACAAAATAGGCACAAAAGATTCATTTATCACGGTACAGTTTCTTTCTTCATACTTTATACTCTACTGCAGTGCTATTTGGAGTTTGGGAATGAGTACTTGGTTTATTTACAAAAATAATTTAATCAAAAATTACAAAACCTGGGGGGGTATGATTGCGCATATTGGTTTTGTTTTGTTGGTTTTGGGTGCTTTATTATCTCAATATCAAAAGAAAGCGATTTCTTTTAATATGAGTGGTGTAGATTTTGGGAAAGAATTTAACGACGAAGAACAATCGAGCAATACGCTTTTGATTAAAAACAAAAAAGAATTGATGCCTCCTTATGAAGTCACCTATAAAAGGAGTATTCCAACTAAAAAAGGGGCTATTTATCATGTGTTTTTCCAAAACAGCAAAACACCAAGCGATACCTTTAGTTTATATCCCGAAGCTATGTTTATAAAAGAAGGCGAAAATACTCGATTGAATGCAGAGCCTTCCATAGCGCACTATTTTGGCAAAGATATTTTTACTCATGTGAGTTCGGTGCCAGATACCGAAGCCGCAAATCAAAAGGAAAAAAAGAAAAGTGCTAAGCCAGGGGATACCTTGTTTTCAACCAAAAATGCCATGTATTTTGAAAAAGTTGTAGCGTCGCCTGGTCCAAATGGAGAAATCCAAGTAACCGCTTCGCTTCATATTTTAGAACATGGAAAACGAAAAGAATCTTTGATGCCAGTCTACACCTTAGATACGAAAACAGGTGGATTTAACAATCCGGCTTCAAGCTCCAAAGATGGCGAATTGAAAGTGAAAATTGAGCAAATTAATCCCGATAAAGAAGAGTTTACATTTGCTATTGAAGAGAAAAACCCTATTAGCGATTGGATTATAATGAAAGCATTGGTGTTTCCACAAATCAATATTTTGTGGCTGGGATGCGTATTATTGGTTTTGGGCAGTTTGATGAGTGCATACTTCAAGAAGGTGGCTAAGTAGTTTTTATGCTTGGGTATAAATACCATGCTTGAAGCAGTGTTGGCCATTTTTTTAGTTCGATTACTTAATTAGTTTGTAACAAAACGAACCATAATTGGATTCTATATTGAATAAGACTATTCAATTACATCCAAATAGTCTACATTGTCGTTCATAAAACTGTACGGCGATACTTTATTGCTCAAAAATTTTATGGTTTTGATAAATTTAACAATCATAAGCAACGAAATAGGAAATAATCCTTTGAAAAATACAAACCAAATGACTTTTATCATATTTATAAATGTGATTTCAATAAAGTCAAAGCCTACACCTATCAAATATAAAGTGCTACTAAGCAAAAAAAGAAGTAACAAATAAAACTGAAACTCTGAGTATAAAGACCATCTCTTATGACTGTTGTCGAAAATGAAAGGTGCGAAGTAAATTATTAGTATCTCGCAAGCCGCTGTAATAGAGCAAACTATAAAGATGTTTAAATAGGTATTATCTACACCAATATAAGATTTGGAGTCAAACATCGCCAAAAAACAACAACTATATACAAAGCAAACAAAAATGCTTCGTATATAAAGTTTATTGAAACTATACTTAATCAAAGGAAAATTTAATAACCATTTCATTTGTTCTTCTTTTTTTATAGGGTCAGATGTTTTAAAATTAAAATAATAAACCATTCGGATGAATGACCTCAATTGTTTTAATGTTTATTTCATAGCAGCCAATTTACATATTCTATAAATTGCTATTACAAATATAGTATATTTTTGATTAAATTAAAATAAAAAATGTTAAAATAAACAACTTCGAATCAAAATCAAATCATTGTGAAATGAATATGAAATATTGATTTTGCATAATTTTATGTAAATTTGTATTTGAAAGTAAAAATTATATCAATATTATGAATAAAAAATTTAAAATAGGATGCCTAACCTTTTTTGTAGTAATTTTTGCTACGTCTACAATTTTTGCGGGATACTTATATTTTGAATTGAAAGTAGATGATGCTAAGTATATTCAAAAAAATACATTTCTTAATAAACCATTTACAGATTCATTGTATATTATTTCAAAAAATATTAGAAATAAAAGTCAAATAGCTTTTGGCGTTTATAGAAATGACAGCCTATATACCTTTGGACTCAAAAGAGAAAATGATTCTTTGCTTTTTGTTGAAAATCGATACTCTTTATTTGGAATAGGTTCTATTTCTAAAACATTTACTGCAACCCTTTTGACTCAGATGCATATTGATAAAGAACTGGATATGAATGATGATTTAAGTTTGTATACAGGAATAAAAATGCCTAATAAAATAAAAATTTCGCTGAAACAATTAGCAAATCATACGAGTGGATTGCCTAGAATTGCCAAAAAAAGTTCCTTTTTTGAAGACGATAACGGTCAACCTTATTTAAAGTATGATGAAAAATGGTTAAATCAATTTTTGGAAAAAGAAATGGAGTTGGAATATCCTCAAAATGAAATATCTAATTATTCAAATCTTGGCGCAGGAATTTTAGGGCATATTTTAGCAAAACAACATAAAACGAGCTATGAAAATTTAGTGCAAAAACAACTATTTGATTTATTGAATATGAACAATTCAAGTGCCGATTATAATAAAGTAAAAAGTAAATTAGTTGCTTCATATACTATTGAAGGAACTCCTGCTTCAATTTGGCAGTTTAAGTCGCCAACTATAGGCGCTGGAGGCATTTTTAGTAATGTAGAAGATATGATAAAATGGGCAAAAATCCAAATGGATACTACCCAAAAAGCATTTCAGATGACACATATTCCTTCTGCAAATACATCTAAGGGATCAAAAATTGGACTGGGGTGGCATTTGGTGACAAAAAACAATAAAAATTATTTGTTTCATAATGGACAAATAGGCATAGATGGGGGTTATTCTTCAAGTATGCTTGTTGATACTAAAAACAAAATAGCTATTGTAATTCTTTCCAATATAGCCGATATTACCAATATGGGATTTGTAGACAAATTAGCTTTTTTAGTGGAAAGGCATTTGTAATCACCCCATCAAATCTGCAAATACATTTAAAAAAGTTTGTTCGGTAATGATACCCACCAATTTTTTATTTTGAAGAATCGGGAGACAACCAATTTGATATTTTTTCATAAGCGAAAGGGCCTCGGATAATTTTTGATTGGATTCGGCGGTGATAGGATTGCGCACCATGATTTCTTCTATCGATACAGGCAGTTCGGACTCATGATGAACATATCCGTTCAAATTTTTGAGCAAATTTCGAGAGGAGACGATGCCTTCCAATTGGCCTTGTTCGTTTTCTACCATAATAAAACGGATTTTTTGCCAATCCATCATATCGGCAGCCAGCTGGATAATATCGCTTGGACGGACTGTGAATAGGTCTTTGTCCATGCATTCTTCAATAATAATTTCGTTGATATTTTTTTTCATATTACTTCGTTTTATTGGGATTTCCCATTGGTGTACAGGAATATTTTGTTTTTGATAGGCTATTGAAGTGTCCACGAGAGTGGCTAACGCATCTGTGGGCGATACGCCTTCATTTTTCAAGCTGTCAAAGGCTTCCAGAGTCCAGTTGGCGCCATTTTGCCCCGATTGATTTCGTTCTTTTATGATTTGTAAATATTGAGAAGATTTTATATCATCTATTCCCATTTTATTCAGCCCTTCTGCCGCTATGGGAAGTAATTCTTTTTCTATTATTTCGGATACCGCATATTCTTTTCCATTGGCCAATTTCATTTTTGCAAAAATTCCATTTCGAGCCGCTTGAAGAAAATTGTTTTTTACGGTTGCAAAAGGTATTTTTTCTGCTATTTTTTCGTCTTGCATCCCAAACATGAGACCGTACCAAAAAGCGGCATTCGCCATTTGATCAACAATGGTAGGCCCTGCGGGTAATATTCTGTTTTCTATCCGCAAGTGTGGTTCGCCATTCATGACCCCATACACAGGTCTATTCCATCGATAAATAGTGGAATTGTAGAGTTGTAGCGCTTTTAGTTCGGGTGTTTGCCCATTTTGAAATTGATCCCTGCTCGATTCTTTCAAATCGGGAATCATCAGCACTCTATGAAGGGAAATGTCCTCTTGGAAGAGCTCCAGCGCGCTTTCTTTTACCCAGCGATTGCCAAAAGTAACTCTTGAGTGTGCTTCTCTAATGGTATTAGGTGTTTTGGATACGTCTATTGATTGTCTTAGCAAGGCTATACGGGTTTCATGCCACAGTTTTTTTCGCAAAAATAGAGGAGAGTTAGCCGAAATAGCTAAAAGTGGTGCCGCAATATATTGTGAAATATTATAAAATGATGCAAATAAATGAGGTGGAACTTCCAAGTGTATTTGAAAACTCGTTGTAGCGGCTTCAATGAATACGCTATTGTGTTTCATGAGCAATTCATCTTCTCCTTGAATACGCAGTTCATATTCTTCTCCACGCGATTTGAGGATATTATTTACTAGTTCAAAATAGCGTTTTAAGGGCGTAATATTTTCCAAATCAATATCGATATAGCGCAGCGAAGGGATAATGCCTCCAAGATAGAAACGAACTTCTTCGTCGGTCTTATGATTTAATAATTGAAATAATCCCAATAACTCTGTTTCCATTTCTTGAAGACAGCTTGCTCCAAAATCTCGTGGTAATAAATTGATTTCCAAATTGAATTTTGCCAATTCGGTTGTGAGCTGCGGATGATTGACGTGTTTAAGAATAGATTGATTGATGGGCAATACATTGGCGTGCGCATCTACGATACACATTTCTTGTTCCGCCCCAATTCTGAATTTACTCTTTGAGAAGGCCTCGGAATCCATCATGCGTCCCAATACAGAAATATCCTCTAATAGATGTTTTTTAAAAAGATTTACTTTTTCTATTTGCATGGGATATATTACTTTTGAACTTTGATTAGATTTCCCTTTTGAGTATATTCTTGAGATTTTTTCATATTCCCCAATTTTGCATAAGATGCTGCTAAATTGAAATATGGATTAGGATCGTTTGGTTTGGACTGGATTACCGCTTCCAAAAGTGGCACCGTTTTAGCTATTTGTCCTGTCATTCCGTATGCTACCGCCAAATCTTCATTCCACAAAGGATTGGTTTTATTCTTTTTTGTAGCAATTTCTAAAAAGGGAATTCCTTCCACTATTTTGTTCATGCCACGAGCTAGGCTTATGCCTTTTAGATAATTTGCCTCTGCATTTTTGGGGTCTTGAGCCAATACTTTTTCGGCTAAATTCAAGGATTCTACAAAATTTTGCGCATCCTTTGCCGTCATAGCCAATTCAATGGTTTTTTGTATTTCATTTCCTCCCGTTGTATTGGCAGAAATGGCCAAAGCTTCTTGTGTTTTTCCCAGTTTTATTAATATTTTTGAATAAATGTCGCTTGTCTCAGCATGATTGGGTTTGATGTCATGCGCAGCTTTGATGAATAAATATGCCGAATCCATATTGTTTTCATTGTAATAAATCACGCCAAGATTGAAATTAGCATCGAAAAATCGCATCGAACGATATTCCATCGCTTTTTTGTAATAAAATTTTGCTTTGGCGTTGTTTTTATCTCTCTTGAAATATAAATTTCCCAATAAAAGCCATGTTTGACTGTTTTCGGGATAAATTGATAAGGAATGATTGAGTATTTCTTCTCCTTTTTTATAAAAATTGTCTTTTGAAGCATTACTTTGTGTCGTATCGCCCATTTCCAAGTAGGTGCCACCAAGTGCAGTCGCTACTTTGGCGCTTTGATTGGACGTTTTATAATCCGCTTCAAATAAGGTGAAATTGTTTTTCCAATCTTGATTTCGAGCCATGGTTTTATAGGAAAGCAAGATGAAATAAATAGCTAAAATGCCAAACGAAATGGATTTATATTTTGAACTCAATAATTGATGCAAAAAATAGGCTATTATCAATGAAAATCCTAAAGAAGAAACGAATACAAAACGTTCATTCATGATGATTCCCACTTGAAAAAATACGTTGGACACAATAGAAAAAGTAGCGATGAAAAACACGACCCCAAACCAAATAATTGATTTGGAAGTTCTATTTTTGTAAATATAAAAACACAACCCCGCAATAGCCAATATGGCCGCTAAGGCTAATGGATGACTTATGCTTTTATAAGGAATTTGATTGAAATAATAATCATGCGTAAGCGGATGCGGCACTAATAATAATTTCAAATAAAGCCAAAAAGAGTAGAGCGTAGTTCCCCATCTTTCGGTACCTTGAGCGTAAAAGAAGGGATTGTTTAAAATTTCCGAAGATTCTGCGGTGACGCTGGATTCGGTATAATGAAATCTAAAATACAAATAAATCAATGTGGCTAAAAATATAGCGCCATATAGTTTTGCGTATAATTTGTCCCAAAAATTATTTTTTTTATAAAATAAAATGACAGGAAAAATGGCTAGAAAAGTTATGGCGTTTTCCTTGCTGAAAAGTGCGAAAAAAAGCGACAGAAATAAGTACAAGATACGCTTTGTTGTTGGTTTGTCTATAGAGGATATGAAACATAAAAAAGACGAAATACCAAAAAGCATCGCCATAATTTCGTCCCTTCCTTTAATATTGGCTACTACCTCCGTGTGGATAGGGTGAATGCAAAATAAAAATGCGCCAAGGAAAGGAATACTGAAAAAAAGCTCTTTTGTAGACTTGAAAGGCTTAAAATCGAATAATTTATATATGAAAATAAAAATCAAACTGCAAAGCAAGCCATATAAAATAGTATTTATTAAATGTCCAACAAATGGGTTTTGTCCAAAAAATTCCCATTCAATAGCAAAAGTAATAAATGAAAAGGGTCTGTAACGACCACCACTTATCAATTTAGCACCATGTTCTCCAAAAAATCCAACAAAAGCGTCGTGTGTAATCAAATCTTGAATCCCTCCAAAGCCTTTTTTTACAAAGGAGTTTTCGTATATGGCCAATTGGTCGTCTAATGCGTATTCATGATTCCAAGTATTGGCATAAAGGATTAAGGATGTGATGAATAATAATAAACTTCCCAAGAAAAATTCTTTGGGGATTAAGCGAAACATAAATGGATTTTCTTTTTCTAAATTCATAATAAATACAAGATTTTGAAATAAAATTAGGTTCACAAATATATTTGAAAAAATCTTAAAAAAAGTTTTTATTAGACGATTTTCATATTTTTAATTTATATTTGTGAGTTTTTAAAAAATTAAACATAATTAGTTAAAACAAAATTTGAATATAGAAAAGTTGATTTATAAAAATATAATAGACAAAATGAAATCGTTTTTAGTAATATTATTTATTTCTTTGGGTATAGTTTCGGGCTATGCACAGGAATATAATGAAGAAAAAACCATTGCTGAATTAGAAAAATATATGGCTAATCCCAAAGCCTACTATGATAAGATTCAAGCATTGAACAATAAAGTAAAAGAAGCTAATAAAAATAGTCTTCTAGTAGCGGAAGAATACATGACTCAGCTCAATGAAAGAGATAGTATTATAGATGTATACAAGAAGAAAATGAAAAAAGTGGGTACAGGTGCTACTATGGCTCAGAAGCCAGCGGGATCGGTTGTTAATTCTGCTAATTCCTTGCCTACAGCTACGGTAACTACCGCAGTAGCTGCCGCTCCAAAATCAGAAAGCTCTTCTGCTATGTTGCCTGCCAATAATGCTAAATTGCCTTATAGAGTTCAGTTGTCTTCTTTTCAAAGAGAAATTCTTAAAAATTTCTTAAAAGAACCAAAATTGATGACTTTTACGAGTTTAAACAATAGAAATGTGTTTGAAATTAGTGGATTTAATAGCGCGGATGAAGCCTTTCAGTTTGCACAAGAATTGCGTATTGCTAATGTGCCAGGTGCATTTGTGACAAAATATAATAATGGCGAGAGAGAAGAAGGATATGATTATTTGGATAATAATCCCAAAGCGATTGCTAACTATAAGTCTACGAGATTTAAGCCAACTGTGGGGGATAAATCTAATGTAAAATACCCTGATTCGGAGCCAAATGGTTATTACGAAATTATGGGATTGCCAATTCCTAATAAATCAGCTACTCCAGTTTCTAGCTCTAAAGATGCTAGTTCGATGAAACCTGCTACCATCAAAGCAAAATCTTCCGAATCGGCATCCTCGGCAGCGGGAACAGCACCCATATCTTCTGGTAAATTTGTGAATGCAAAAAGTCCTACCATTTCAAAAGCAGCACCTAGCAATATTCCAGCGAGCACAGCTCCAAAAGTAGCTAAAAAAGACAAATTAGACGAAGCATTTGAGAAAATGTTTGGCACCGTTCCACAATAAGCATATTTTTTATTTATAAATTTAACGCAAGTATCAGACTATATGAAATTTAAACGAATTCTTTTGAAATTAAGCGGCGAGGCATTAATGGGCGAAAAAAATTATGGTATCGATCCCAATAGGCTCAATCAATATGCTACAGACATTAAAGAAGCAAAAGAATTAGGAGTAGAAATAGCATTGGTTATTGGTGGTGGCAATATTTTCAGAGGAGTACAAGCGGTGGACAATGGAATAGATAAGGTACAAGGCGATTATATGGGGATGTTGGCTACAATGATTAATGGTATTGCATTGCAGAGTGCTATTGAAAATCAAGGTGTGTATACTCGACTCATGAGTGCGGTACAAATGGATCAAATAGCGGAGCCTTATATTAGAAGAAGAGCGGTAAGACATTTGGAAAAAGGAAGAATTGTGATTTTTGGAGCGGGTACAGGAAATCCCTATTTTACTACGGATACTGCCGCTGCGCTTAGAGCTACAGAAATTGAAGCCGATTTGGTGATTAAAGGAACCAATGTAGATGGTATTTATACCGCAGACCCCAAAAAAGATCCCAATGCGACTAAAATTGATCAATTGACATTCAAGGAAGTATATGAAAAACGTTATTCTGTAATGGATTTAACGGCATTTACGCTTTGTGAAGAAAATAAAAAACCAATATGGGTTTTTGATATGAATGTACCGGGTAATTTGAAAAAATTATTGATGGGTGAAAAAATCGGAACCATAGTAGAAAATTAATTTTTCTAACCCTTAATCAACGATTGCATAATGGCTAATCCATTGATAAACAATAATTTTTTGTACTTCATTGGAATCCTGAGCTTCCTAATAGTACCTCAAATACTTTGGGGACAGGATAATGCCGATGCTCAAATAGCAAAACAATATTTTGATCAACAAGAATTTGAGAAATCGGAAATTTTATACAAAAAGTTGTATTCGCAGAGTCCCGATAAATATTATAAAAGTTATTATTCAAATTTGATAGCGCTTCGAAAGTATAACGAGGCCAAAGAAATTGTATTGAAAAAATCAAAGCAATCCTCTCAAAGCATTGAGTCGCATTTGGATTTGGGATATATTTATATCAAACAAAATGACAGCCTACAGGCTCAAAAAGAAATGACTCAAGCAATAGAAAAATCGGCGAAAGATGCTTCTAACATTGCTATGGTTTTTGAATTTTTGAAACCTTTGAGACAATATCATTTGATCATTAAATTATTTGAAACGGCTCAAAAAAAGCAAAATAATACACAAATTTATACGAATGAATTGATTCAGTATTATTTGCAACTTTCTGAAAGCAAAAAAGCCGCTAGTTTATTTGTAGAAGAAATAAAACGATTGAACGATCAGACTTTTTTTGTAGCGATACAAGTTATTCAGCCTTTTGTAGAAAATCGGTCCTTTCTTGTATCTTTGGAAAAGCAAGTATACACCATGCTGGGCAAAGAACCCAATAGTGTAAAATGGAATGAAATTGCTCTATGGCTTTCCTTGCAAACCAAAAATTATGAGGATGCTATGCGTATTTCAAAATCGTTGGATAAAAAAAATAATGAGAATGGAAGTAGATTGTTGGATCTGGCAGAGATGGCCAAAAGCGATAGACAATTTGATGTAGCAATAGATTGTTATGACTATGTGATTCTGAAAAAAGAAAAAGCGGCGTTGTATCATCCTGCTTTTTTAAAGAAATCGGAGACGCTTATTCAAAAAATGGAATTGGAGCCGATCAATGATACTACCGCAGTTAAGAAAATTCAAAAGGATTTTGCCGATTATTTCAACGAAAATGGATATATAGCCATTACGGGCGATTGCCAAATTCTCTATGCTGCATTTTATCTCAAACAATTCAATAAATTGGATACGGCTATTCATATTCTCAAACGACTTTTGGCTATAGGGGATATAACTAAAAATACGCGTTCGATGGCAAAATTGGATTTGGGCGATTATCTAATCATGGACGGCGATATATGGGAAGCGGCTTTGATTTATGGTCAAGTGGGAGCAGATGAAAAAGACAGTCCTTTGGGCGAAATGGCACGTTTCAAAAATGCTAAACTATTTTACTATAAAGGAGAATTTGAATTGGCACAAGAGCTCTTGAATATTCTCAAGTCCGCCACTTCGGAATTGATAGCCAACGATGCCTTGAAAATTTCTGTTTTTATACAGGATCATTTGGATGATGAAGCACAGACGGCCGCTATGAAGCACGTAGCTGATGCGGAGCTTTATTTTCTTCAAAATCAACCTCAAAAAGCGTTTCAATTATTGGATTCGGCCAAATCAATAAAGTCTAGTGAATCATTGGTTGATGATATTTGGATGTTGGAAGCGGAGTATTTTATTTCCAAAAAGATGTTTGCACAAGCTACCCAACGTTTGGAATCTTTGGTAGCTAAATATCCTAGAGAAGTATTGACTGATAAAGCCTTGTTTTTGTTAGGAGAATTATATGAAAATAATCCATCGGATACAGAAAAAGCGAAAGAAGTATATATGAAAATTTTGCAAAATTTCAAAGATTCTGTATACACTTCCGAAGCTAGAAAACGCATCAGATGGTTACGTGGCGAAAATACAAATGAAAGTTAATTTAAGAATATATTATGAAATCCACTTTTGAGTCAATTTTAAATTATTGGGGCGGAGAACGAAAAAATCTATACGCTACTATTTTTTTGTTTTTGGTAATGTTTTTGATGGTGCCTATGCATTATCATGCAGATTTAGGACTTTTTATGCAATGGGGATTGCATGATTATCACAACGGTATTTCACAGATTTATGTAAATTCAGGTACGGATTATATGCCTATTACGCACTATATTCTCTATCTTTTTATGGCTATGCAGTCCGATTTGGGAAGATTGGAATATACCTTGCCTTTGTTTAAACTCATTTTTACAGCCATTGAATTTATATTTGCTATTTCACTACTTCATTTTTTAAAAATTAAAAAGGATTGGTTATTCTATTTTGTTTTTATAGTATTGAATCCCGCTTTTTTTTACAATTCTTATGTTTGGGGGCAGGTAGATAGTTTGTACACTTTTATGGTGGTCGTTTCTTTGTATTTGGCTTATAGAAAAAGAATTCCAGAAGCTTTTGCCATGATGACTTTTGCTATTTTGTGCAAATATCAAGCTGTCTTTTATATTCCTATTTTAGGCTTAATTTCATTGCCTCATTTTGTATCCCGACCTATTAAAATAGTATGGTCATTGCTGATGATTATAGCTGTAATTTTAGTATTTACGTTTCCCCTTGAAGACCCAGAAGCCATTATTGATGTCATGAAAAATTCGGTGGACATGTATCCTTTTCCCACTACCAATGCCTTTAATATTTGGTTTTTGCTTGAAAATAAAAAAGCGCTTTTAGAAATTGGAACGCTCAAAGATACCGATGCTTTTGGGGGATTGACTTATAAAACGTATGGTTATATATTCTTTTTTACGGCTTCATTCTTTGCTTTGTTGCCATTATTGAATCGTACATTGCTCAATATTAAGCATAAAACGTATGAAATTTCGTATGAATTGATAGCCCTTTCGGGAGCTCTGGTGGCGTTGAGTTTCTTTTATTTTCTTACTCAAATGCACGAGAGATATTGCCATGCTGCGATTTTTTTCATAATAATCTATTGTTTTTCAAAGAAAAAATATTGGATATATGGTTTGTTTTCCTATGCTTATTTTGCCAATATGGAGCGCATTCTCAATTTTTTTCATTTCGAAAATTTAGGAACCGTTCCTTTTCAGCCCGTTACCATTTCCATTGCTTTTGGAGTTGCGTTGATATTGATGTATAAAGAATTGTATCAAAACCATTTTGACGAAAAAATTGTTTTAACTAAAAAAAGCGCTTGATTGTTTTTTATTTCTTTTTAGTCTGTTTTTTATTTAGCTATCTAGCTTATCCAGCTTCTTTGCGTTGGTTTTATAGAAATAAAAAGAAGGCTTCAAGCGATTATAAAGTAACTAATTTTAGTGAAATTCATGTTCTAATATCTGCGTTTAATGAAGAAAAAATCATTCAAAATACGCTCGAAAAATTGGCTCAATATGCCCAAAATGCTTCTATTTACATCGCTTCGGATGGGAGCAATGATCAAACAGATGCCATTGTAAAACAGTTTATTTTGGATAAACCTTATATTCATTTTGTACGATATGAACGTATAGGAAAGGGAAATGCTATAAATCAGCTCATTGTAGATTTCGGACTAAAAAAAGAGACGTCTTGTTTCATATTTATGGATGCAAATATTGAATTGAATGAACATACAATTCCAAGTTTGATGGCAGGTTTTGTTTCTCCAAAGATAGGCATTGTAGGTGCAAGTGTCTTATCCAGCAATACTATTCAAAATTCAGAAAGTGCTTATATAGAGAAAGAAAATGAAATAAAATATCTTGAAGGCGCACTATTTGGAAGTACGATTGGGGTTTTTGGGGCATGTTTTGCTATGCGTGCGCATTTGTATGAATTGGTCCCCAGTCATTTTATTACCGATGATTTGTTTCATACATTTCAAGTTATTAATCAAAAACACGAAGTCGTGTATTCCAGAGAAGCCGTGGTTTATGAATACATTACGGATGATATCTCCAATGAATTTCAGCGAAAAAAACGCTATGCAGCAGGAAATTTTCAGATTTTTTTCAGATTTTTCCATTTACTAAATCCTCTTAAAACTTCATTTGGATTTATTTATAGCTATTGGAATCATAAAATCGTGCGATGGTTTTCGCCTATTGTTTTTTTATTTGTATTTTTGCAGTCATTTTTATTTGAAAGTCAAAGCCTTGTTTTTGATTGGATCAATAAAATGGGCATAGCGATATTGTTTTATCTAGGCTTCAATTTTTTGTTGTATAAGTTTGAATTTAAGCCAATTTTCGCTAAGTTATTTTACTTTTTAGCTATGAATATAGCTATTTTGATAGGATTTTTTAATTATATAAAAGGAATAAAAAGCAATGTCTGGAACAGAAGCAAACGATTTTAGATTGAATACCATAGAAGAAGCCTTGCACGACATCAAACAAGGTAAATTAATCATTGTGGTCGACGATGAAGATAGAGAAAATGAAGGTGATTTTATTGCCGCAGCAGAATTGATTACACCCGAATTGGTCAATTTTATGGCTACGCACGGAAGAGGATTGATTTGCACGCCTTTGACCGAAAAACGATGCGAGGAATTGGATTTGCAGTTGATGGTAGGCAAAAATACGGTTTTGCATCAAACACAGTTTACCGTATCGGTAGATTTGATAGGAGGTGGCTGTACTACAGGGATTTCGGCTCAAGATAGAGCCCAAACTATAAAAGCATTGACCGATAAAGCTATTAAGCCAAACGACCTAGGTCGTCCGGGACATATTTTTCCTTTGATAGCCCGTGAAGGTGGAGTACTAAGACGTGCGGGGCATACCGAAGCGGCTGTGGATTTGGCTCGATTGGCAGGATTGCAACCCGCAGGTGTATTGGTGGAAATTTTGAATGCAGATGGCACCATGGCTCGTTTGCCTCAGTTAATAGAGTTGGCAAAAAAAATGAATTTGAAAATCATTTCGATAGAGGATTTAATCGAATATCGAATGACACATGATAGTTTGATTCATCTGGAAGAAGTAGTGGATATGCCTACAAAACATGGGAATTTTAAACTCGCTGCTTTTTCTCAAAATAATTCATCGGATGTACATTTAGCTTTAATAAAAGGAGAATGGACGGAAAATGAACCTGTAATGGTGCGTGTTCATAGCAGTTGTGTTACGGGTGATATTTTGCATTCGCTCCGATGCGATTGTGGTGAGCAACTAGAGTTGGCTATGAAAATGATAGAAAATGAAGGCAAAGGTGTGGTGCTGTATATGCAGCAAGAAGGCCGAGGTATAGGACTTGTAAATAAACTAAAAGCATACAAACTACAAGAGCAAGGGCTGGATACGGTAGAAGCCAATCTTCAACTTGGATTTAAGATGGACCAAAGAGACTATGGAATAGGTGCACAAATCCTGCGTCAATTGAATATTCAAAAAATACGATTGGTGAGCAATAATCCCAAAAAACGAGTAGGATTGATAGGTTATGGCTTAGAAATAGTTGAAAATATCCCTGTGATAGCACATCCCAATTCTCATAATGAAAAATATCTTCAAACTAAGAAAGATAAAATGGGGCATGAATTGTAAGGGGTTATAGCATTATTAATTTTATTGGCAATTTATTAGCAAACGGATAAACACAGATGTAAACAAACACGGATTTAAAAAAGGATAAAACCTAGATGAATCAGCGTTTATGAAGTATCCTTGAAATCAGTGTTCCTTTATTTTGCTTACACACGGATTAATAATTAGTAAAATTATTGTTTCGGATTTATTTGCTAAATTCTTGTTGAATTATTATTTTTCATAAGCCGTATCGCCTGAATCAAAATAAGAATATTTTGTGATTTTTTCCTTCTTGAAAAACGCTACATAACTCTGAGGATTGGTTTCATTACCTCTTTCAGAAATTAAATGTATCGTGATATTTTTGTTTATGGCTTGTATGGCAAAGTCTTCAAGAATATCAATGATATCGCTATCAATGTATTTACTATTCCTTATATCAAGCTCCAAAGTGGTATCATTTGGTATACTCTGAAGTTGTTTTGCTATAGCTCCTTTATTTAAGTAAGTAACTTCTTCAGCAAATACCATTCTGATTAATTTGTTATTTTTCTTGTCAATATTAAGAAATAATGAGTTTTGGTAGCTTTTGACCATAATTACGATAAAACCTATGAATAACCCTACTAAAACGCCCCACAATAAATCTTTTAATACGATTACAACTATTGTAGCAACAAAAGGCACAAATTGCGTCCAGCCTTTATGCCACATTTTTTTAAATAGACTTGGTTTAGCTAGTTTGTACCCAACGACAAGGAGGACAGCAGCCAATACAGATAATGGAATATGGTTTAATATTTTTGGTAAAGCCAATACAGATATTAATAAAAATAGGCCATGAAAAATAGCAGACATTTTGCTTTTACCATTAGATTGTATATTGGCAGAGCTTCTTACAATCACCTGTGTTAAAGGCAAACCTCCTATCAAACCCGACAAAATATTGCCAGTGCCTTGAGCAAATAATTCTCGATTCGTGGGTGTTACATTTTTAGCGGGGTCCAACTTATCTGTTGCTTCAACACTCAATAAAGTTTCTAAACTTGCTATTAAGGCCAAAGTAAATGCAATAGTCAAAACTTTAGGGTTTGTGATGGCACTAAAATCAGGAAACGTAAGAAAGCTTTTTAAATCATTAAGATTATTAGCCACCGGAATTGAAACCAAATGAATGTCTTTTACAGCTAAATCTGAATAGTTGTCAAAAATTAATTTGACAATAGTGCCTACGAAAACAGCTATAATTGGGCCTTGAATTACTTTGAATATTTTTGACTTATTTGCCAAAATATTATCCCAAAATAGTATGATCGCTAAGCCTAAAAACCCAATAATTATAGAACCTGGACTTATATTGCTAAATATATGAGGAATAGCGGAAAATGTATTTTCCCCTGATGTTTCTATAAACTCATCGGCTCCCATTGGTTCGGAATCATAACCCACTAAATGTGGAATTTGCTTCAAGATAATAATAATTCCAATGCCTGAAAGCATACCAAGTATTACGCTATTTGGGAAAAAGTAACCTATTATACCAAATCTTAAAATACCAAACACAATTTGTATAACACCAGCCAAAACCACAGCAACAAGAAATACCTCAAAGCTGCCAAGATCCTTGATAGCCACAGCAACTATTGCTGCAAGCCCTGCTGCTGGGCCAGACACCCCCAGATTAGATCCACTTAATAATCCAACAACTACACCTCCTATTATTCCCGCAATTAAGCCCGATAAAAGCGGAGCGCCAGAGGCTAGAGCTATACCTAAACATAGAGGTAAGGCTACAAAAAACACAACGATACTGGCTGGGAAATCACTTTTTAGATTTTTAAAATTCATACGTTATTAGATTACAAATTATATTTTTTCTTTGGTAAATTTTGAATACTATTTAATTACTGCACTATATAAAGATAATTCTACAAATCATCAAACTCATACAAAGGATCTAAATGATCTTCATGGGTCATGTTGCATAATTCTTTTATTATCCCATCTTCTAGGCTATAAACCCAGCCATGTATTTCGGGGCCTTTTCTATCTTTCCAAGCTCGCTGTACAATACTAGTTTTGGCTAGATTCATAACTTGTTCTTGCACATTTAGTTCGATAAGCTTATTCAATCTGTCTTCTGGCTTAGTCTGATGGTCTATTGTATCACGATGGATTCGATATACATCCTTAATATTCCGAATCCATTTATTGATTAGGTCAAAATTATGTCTAGTCATGGCTGCCTTCACTCCTCCGCAGCCATAATGGCCACAAACAATAATGTGATTAACTTTTAGATGATCTACAGCGTATTCTAATACTGAAAGTAAATTTAAATCTGTATGAATAACCATATTAGCTATATTCCTATGTACGAAGATTTCTCCAGGTTGAGTACCCGTTACCCTATCCGCTGGCACACGACTATCGCTGCAGCCTATCCATAGAAACTCTGGATTTTGCACATTAGCAATTCTATTAAAAAATTCAGGGTCTTTTAAAACTACATCCGCTGCCCACTCTTTATTGTTTTTTAATAACTTTTCGTATGCTTGTTTCATTTTACTTTTTTGCATAATGTTGGATTTGTTTGGTGAGAAAATGTGACTTATTTATTGTCTATTTTTAGATTTCTTTAAAATTGTTCAATTTGTATGGTTTTCTGCTATCAATACAACTTAAAACTACCGCAAATGGATACTGTCCATCGGAGGTTTCGTTTGCTTGTTGCAATAGATTGCGATTTGCTTTTAAATTATTGACAAATCTTTTATAACCATCTTGAAGTAATTGTAATGCCATAGATGGTGTCATGGCATCTTGTAATTCTTTTGTTAATGTTTTCATTGGTTCATTATTTTTTTTATCATCTTATTGTTGTTTAAACTGGCCAATAATTCGTAACTCCTCGCAATTATAATACAATTTTTACAAATGCGATATTTTTTTTATAATAATTGTTTTTTCTTAATGAAAATGGTCTATATGGATTCGTTTTTATTTATTGCGCATATTTTTATTAAAATATAAAATACCTTCATTTATATTATTTATCGTAATATTGCAATATAATAATATAGTTATGAAATTATCAGAATTGAAACAAGTATTGAGCCAAGTGGAGGCTCTTTTTGTTCAAAAAGAAGATGGGACTAAGATTCCTACGCATTTTCATATTACGGAGGTAGGGAAGATTGTCAAAAGTTTTATAGACTGCGGTGGCACAGTGCGCCAGCATTCGGTGGTCAATCTACAGCTATGGGAAAGCCTGGATGTGTGGCATCGATTGACGGCCGAAAAATTGCTTTCGATTATCGCTCTTTCCGAATCCAAATTGCAGATAGCGGACGATGAAATAGAAGTGGAATATCAAGGTGCTACTATCGAAAAGTACGGATTGAGGTTTGAGAACGGTGTTTTTATACTCACCAAAACACAAACGGATTGTTTGGCGCAGGATAAATGTGGCATTCCAGAACTTGTGAATACGGTGAAAGAGAAGGTATCGAACGGTTGTACGCCGGGTGGCGGTTGTTGTTAAATTGTAGGGATTATGGGAATAACGAAATCCTCGCTTTTTAGCGATCCGCAAAATCAGTTGGCGCAGATATTCAAGGCGTTGGGGCATCCTGCGCGCGTGGCTATTTTGGAGTATTTGCTCAAGGCAAAATCATGTATTTGTGGCGATATTGTCAATGAATTGCCGCTGGCGCAGCCCACTATTTCGCAGCATTTGAAGGAATTGAAGGCGGCGGGCATTATCAAAGGTACGGTGGAAGGAACTTCGGTTTGCTATTGTTTGGATTCAAAAAATCTATCGATAGTTCAGTCTTTTATAGAGGCTATGTCTTCATCCAATCCTCAAAATCAATGTTGTTAATTTTTGAAAAATGAAAGTAGGTAGATTTTACTTAGATAAAAAATTTATTGTAATTATTATCGGTATTATTGTATTAAACGCAATGTTTGGTTTTGATATTCGATTTACAATAATAAATTTATTATGGATTTTGATAAATATAAAAAAAATATGAATGTTCTTATTCTCTGTACAGGAAATAGTTGTAGAAGTCAAATGGCGCATGGGATATTGCAGTCGTTGGACAAAAATTTAAATGTACATTCCGCAGGTACGCATCCTGCCGAGGCGGTCAATCCCAATGCTATCAAAGCAGTAGCTGAATTGGGACTGGATATCACTGCGCATCGTCCCATGCTAGTAGATACGTATCTTGGCGAAAGTTGGGATTATGTCATTACGGTATGTGGTGGCGCTCATGAGAGTTGTCCAGCATTTTTGGGGCAGGTAAAACATCGAATTCATATTGGTTTTGAAGATCCGGCCGATGCTACAGGCACTCCAGAGGAAATTCTTCATGAGTTTCGGACGATTCGAAATCAAATATTAGTAGCTTTTTTTAGCTTTTATCATCAGCAATTGAAGAAATAGTTTTTTTACTTTTTATATTAAAATAAATCAAGACTTTGTAGAAAGACGGCTATAATTCTGTTAATTATTGTATTTTTGCGCTTCCAAAAAAATAAACAGATGAAAAAAATTAAATTGATTGTTCTCCTTATATGGATTTCTAACTTTGCATTTGCCCAAAATAAAGAATTTAAACAAGCCAAAGATTATTTGTATATTTATCAAGCTTCTAGAAAAATTGCAGACTTGGAAAAAGCAAATGAAAATATAAAGGTAGCTCTTGCTAGCGATAAATTGGCAAATGATCCATCCGTAAATTACTATAATGGTTTGATAAATAAAACCTACTACGATGCGGTTGCGCTCAAAAATCCAGAATGGGTCTATACCGCATACAATAGCTTGAAAAAAGCATTGACCCTTAATCCAAAATTTGAAGATAAGGAACAAGCCATTACTTTAATTAAGTATTTGGGTTTTGATATGTACGGAATAGGCATTGAACAATTCAATGCAAAAAACAATGATAAAGCATTTGAAGCGTATAAAAATTTGATGGATTTGAATAATTTTTTAGGTTCAATCGGTGAAAAATTAGCGTTGACCGATCCTAATACAAAAGAATTGGCTGAAGTAAAAACCAGCGATATTATCAATAATTATGTGGTTTTTGCTACCAATGCAAATAAAAAAGAAGAGGCTTTGGCGGTATTGAGAAAAGAAATTACAACAAGTCCTTCGGAGGTGAAATATTTGCAAATCATGCAATTATTGCAGGATAATCCAGATAAAACTGAGTATAAAAAATGGCTTCAAGAAGCTATGGTTAAATATCCAAATAATTTAGATGTTGTTATTGCGGATATCAATTTTAATATTGCTGAAAAAAATACCGCATTGGCTATTGAGAAATTAAACAAAATCATTTCATTAGATCCAAAAAATAAACAGTATTATTTATTACTTGGCAATTTGTATGAAAAGCAAAAAGATATGGTGAATGCCAAAAAAACGTATAAAAGTGGATTGGAAATTGCACCAGAAGATTATGAGATGAATTATAATTGTGGCGCGGTATCATATAATGAAGCTGTGAATGCATATAATAGTTCTAAGAATGTTAAAACAAAAACAAATAATTATTTAACATTTTTTGCAGAATCAAAAAAATATTTTGAAAAATGCAAAGCTTTGAGGCCGGAAAAAAGTGAAGTAGATACATTAATTAAGAAAATTAATGAAATTAAGTAATTTTGGTATAGAATTTGAGAAGTAATTCTAAAGGAAAATAAAAATCATGAATAAGATACTATCTCTAGTTCTATTTTTAGGAACAATTAATGCATTTTCGCAGTTTACTCCTGTAAAAGTATCGGTTAAGGATGGTTACAGAACATTTTTAAGTCTTGAAAATAAATCATTTTCAGAAAAAAATCAAGACGGATGGGATTTTGCTATCATTGATGAAAGACATGAAATAGGTGCAAAAATCAATGAATACAAAGGGGTAAGATTGTGGAAAGTTTTTAAAGATACTTCATCTTTTAGCTCTATTGCATTATTAGATACCACAAATCGTACAATAAATAATACACAGTATCTATATTTAGGTGCATTTGATTCTACATATATAGACAAAACAAGTAGCGTGTTGAATCCTTATTATCAGTTAGGATTGGGTAAAATGTATAATACAACGACCGATCCCTATTTTTGCTATGGTGATAAATGCTATATCATTCAAAGAGCCAATGGCGAGTATGGCAAAATGTATTTATCCTCATACAAGAATGTCAATAACGAACGAATTTACACATTTAGATATGCAAAAATAGATGGAACTCAAGATGGTTATTTTCAAGTGAAAAAATCTACCTCATTTAAAAAACATCATTCGTATGTAAATTTAACAGATAAAAGCTATGCAACCAATTTTGAGATGGATAATGCCAATTCTTGGGATTTAGTGTTTAGCTCGTATGAAGTTAAATCTGGAAATCAAGTTTCTAAAAAACCAATGGGTGTTTTGATAAATAACGGTATTTTAAATATTTCGTTTTCGGAAATTCCGGGAAGACCTTCTTCATACGATATTCCTACTATTTATACACAAGCATATGATGCTATTGGTACTCCTTCTTCATTGACTTATGACAAGCGATTTGAAGGTTTTAAATTGTTGAATAAAAAACAAGATCAAATTTTGACAAAATGGATGGATGCATCTGGAGATTTGGTTTCTAATGTCAATTTTTTTGTAAAAAACAATGCTGGAGCTATCTTCCATATTTATTTTTCAGGATTGGATAAAGTAAATAATACTGTAGATGTAAATATAAAAAGAATTTCAAGTGCTATTGAAGATGCCGCCAAAAACGTAAGCTATAAAATAGAGAACAATACCGATTTGTTAAAAATTTCTACAGAGGCTATCGAAGCGAAAAATTTTTCGGTTACGGCTTATGATTTGATGGGAAGATCCATCGCTTCTAGCGAGACTAAAAATGGAGAATTGACCTTGGATAAATCTTCATGGAATACTTCTATTGTGATTTTACAAGTGAAAAATAATCAGAGTATTGTCAATTATAAAATTGCTACCTTGAACTAATTGTTCTTATGTACTTAAAAAGAATTGTTTTAGTATTAAGTCTTATATTAAATTTTAATTTAATAGGACAAAATACTGAGCAGTTTAATATTCTCAATACCGATACAAAAGATGCTGTTTTTGGGGCAAATGTATTGTTTTATAAAGAAGGAAAGCTTGTAGGAGTAGCCCGTAGCGATGAAAATGGCAAAATTGAGTTCAATCCCGATTTGGATTTTGAGTATTTTGAAATTAAAAAACTGGGATTTCAAACGCTAACTTATCCCAAAGGAACAAATATTAGTGCGGTTTATATAAAGCCTAGACCCAACGAAATTGATGAGGTCGTTATTACCGGACAAATTATTCCAGGCAATAAATATCAATCACCTTTTAAACTCAAGTTTTACTCAAAAGAAGAAATTGAAAGTAAAAATTCAGTAAATTTGGCTGATTTTTTACAGACAGAAAATAATTTTCAAGTAACTCAAGATGCCGTTTTAGGAACCAAAGTCTCTTTAAATGGAATGAATGGACAGGATTTAAAGATTTTGATCGATGGAATACCTGTAGCGGGAAGGCTCAATGGTACTGTTGATTTTTCTCAAATTTTGCTTAATAATATTGAAAGAATTGAGGTTGTAGATGGCCCTTTATCTGTAATCTATGGAACCAATTCTTCGGGAGGTGTTATCAATCTAATTTCAAAAAGCAAGGTTAAAGAGGATATTGCGGTCAACGCTAATTTATACACAGAAAGTGTGGGGCAAATCAATTTGAATGGTTCAATTTCGGCTAACAAAAATGGTAATCAAATTCGTTTTGAATTAGGACGAAATGTGTTTTTGGGTTGGGATCAATTTTCCGATTCGTTAAAGAAAACAATCAAACCGCTTTGGCGCGATGAAGATTGGAATCCAAAAGAACAATATTTTGCTAATTTTTCTTTTTATAGAATCTTAAATAAGAAAGCAAAATTGCATTTGAAATTCAACGGTTTCTGGGAGAATATATTGAATAAACAAAACCCCGCTTCGGCGTATTCCGAAAATGTGATTGATGATGAATATAAAACCTCGCGTATCAACGTGGGAGGAACTTTTGATTTAAAAATCAATAATGAATTTGAATTACTACAAACTGGAAATTTTACTACATTCGTTCGAACTACATCTAATTATAATCAAAACTTGACTACATCCAGAAGATTGTTATTAAAAGAAGTAGAGGAGAATTTTTATAATTTTTTCTATAGAGCTATTTTGCGTCAGGATGCCTTCAAAACAAAGATAAAAGTGCTATACGGAATGGACTTGAATGTGGATATGCTTCAAGCTCAAAAAATCTCTAATCAAAGTAAAGCTTTGTATGAAGTGGGTTTTTTCTCCATGATTAATCTTCAACTGGACGAACAGTTATTTTTTCAGCCAGGACTTCGTTTTGCCAATAATTCATTATTCCCTAGTACATTGGCTCCAACGTTTAATTTTAGATACGAAATTTCTAAAAAAGCTAGTGCAAGACTTTCATATTCACATGGTTATCGAAATCCTGAAATCAAAGAACTATTCTTTAATTTTGTAGATAATAATCATAATATTCAAGGAAATCAAAACCTCCAAACCGAAGAAAATGATAACGTACAGTTGGGTTTTGATATTAAATCGAACAAGGAGGATGATAAGCCGCATTCGTATTCTACTTCCTTTACCATGTCTGTTATTTCCAAAAATAAAGCTATCGAGATAGTGCCAGTAAATATATCTAAAAATGAATTCCAATATCAAAACATTGGAAAATATAACTCCATGGTATTTTCTGTTGATAATAGAATGAAAATCAATAATGTGATGTTTGGATTAGGCGCTAATATATCGGGCTATTCAAGATTTTATAATAATACTGCCAATCAGATTAGCCAGTTTTTATTCAATGGTTCGGTAAATCTCAATTGTACCTATACGTACAAGCCTTGGGATACCAAATTCACTTTTTTATCCAAATTTTATACAACGAATACTATTTCTGTCTTGAATATTACAAATAATAAGGTAGAAACAACTGAGATTCCAAGCTATGTTATGACCGATTTCAATGCATCTCGTAACTTTTTTGACAAGAAATTATCCGTAACCGTAGGGGTTAAAAATTTATTCAATATCAAAAATTTGAGTGTTTTGGGATATAATGGAAACTTTCACAGTGCCGCAGGATCCAATGACGTAAACTTTTTATGGGGACGTTCTATTTTTACTACGATAAACTTAAATTTAAGCAAATGAAAATGAAATTTAGCATATTGTTTTTTATTGTTTTTTCTTTTACCTCTTGTGTCAAAGTTATCGATGGCCCAATAAATGTGCCTATACCTAGTTTTACTTCGGTAGAGATACCATTAACAAAGAATTATAGCCAAAAAGTATATTACAATCTAGCTACAAAATCTATTGTAAAAACGACCAATTCGTTGAGCTGGGATATCGCATTTACTAGCGATTTGACTAGAAAAAGCAAAGTGATTTTAAATTATGCATTTGGGGATATTTGCAAAGGCATGAATACAACAAATAACAATTTTAATACAACATATACCAATAATTTTATTGAAGCGAATGCGCTTAAATTTAAATATGCCAATCAATATGAATTAAATTCTAATTTGTTTGATAACTCGCTTTCGTATTTTAATAATGAATTATCATCCAATCAAAATGTATTCATCGTGGTATTAGAACCAGGTAGAGTACGAAAAATTCAGATACTTGAATATACCAATACCAAAGTTGTTTTTAGACATGGAAATACTGATAATACCGATACAGTTACGGTTACAATGACTCTTAATCCAAACAATAATTACAATTATTATTCTTTTAAAAATAAAGATTTTGTGTTGGTAGAACCTGCCAATAATACTTCTTGGGATATAGAATTTACAAAATATACCACGTTATTGACCGAATTTAATAGTACTAAATATTATGGGGTTACAGGTGCTATTTTCAATCCTGGAAAGAAATTTCAATATACTTTTTTAGAAAATATAAACATTAATGATGTCGATTTAGCAAAAGCATCTAGCCTATCTTTAAAAACAGATTTGCTGGGAATAGGTTATAGCTGGAAAAAATTTAGTAGCCCTACAAATGACGGGTTTTATGCTATAGAGCCTAGAACGTATATTGTCAAAGATAGTTCCAAATACTATACGATTCAATTTACAGAATTTTCAAAATTAATTGGAGGCACTACAGAAAAAGGCTATCCTCAATTTTTACAAAATAATTTATAATATAAAATCAGAAAAACTATGTCGAATAAAGAGCAATTTATTTCGGAAATGCAAGCGGGATATACGTTCAAGGGAGAAAGTATCCTAATGGGATTGGGCAAATTAGATGATGAAATTCAGAATGATGCCAAAATTTATGCTCCTTTGAAAATGTTTAATAGACACGGATTGATAGCAGGTGCTACAGGAACGGGTAAAACGATTACATTGCAATCGGTAACCGAAAGCCTTTCTATAGCTGGGGTTCCATCCTTGATCATGGACGTAAAAGGCGATTTGAGCGGAATAGCCATGGCAGGAAGTACCAATTCGAGAGTGGAAGAGCGCAATGCTTT
>Ga0208597_1000087_pt1 | contig 32229 bp, 39 predicted proteins | sample LakMenEpi05May12_FD_150673 | JGI IMG/M metagenome (GOLD analysis project Ga0208597, IMG submission 150673) | Freshwater microbial communities from Lake Mendota, WI - 05MAY2012 deep hole epilimnion (SPAdes) | ecosystem: Environmental > Aquatic > Freshwater > Lake > Epilimnion/Euphotic zone ...
TGAAAAATCAACAAAAAACACAGGCACAAAAAAACGACCTAAAACTCGTCAACCTAAAATGGTTCGTCAATATTTTGAAGATAGTCCATATTCATACGCAGAAGGTGGTGAAATTAATTTAGATTACGCAAAAAAAGAATGGGATAGTTACACGAAAGATGCTAAAAAAAATGACTTAATTGAAGCAGGTTATTCTAAAACAGTTGCAGAAGATTTAAGTTCAGAAGCGTGGGAATCACTTGAAAAACAAGTTCAAAATGATTTTAAAAATAATTTAATTTCATCAGAATTAGAATCTATGAAATATATGATGGAATCGCTTTATACCTATGATGGATTTGAGAGAGGTGGTTACGGATTTGATAGATACCTTTCTAAATATATTAAAATATTAGGAGAAAAATTGTTTAATAAAACATATAATGAATATAAAAAAGAATTAGAAGAAGGTTATTATGTTGATAAAAATGTTCATACTGATTCAGAAGGACTTACTTATAATAGTTTAAAAAAGAAATTTGCTAAAGGTGGTGAAGCATCTAAAGGATTAACAAAAGACGAAATTTTATCAAAATATAAAGGAAAATATATTGATTTACTTGTTGGTGAAGATGGAAAACACATAGTTAAAGGAGTTTCTGATACACCAAAATCAAGATATTTATTGGCAGAAGAATGGTATGAAGATTTGTATGCAGAAGGTGGTGAGATTCAAGATTGGATGGAAGAAGCGTTAGTATCGTTAATTGAACAAACAGGTAATGAAGGTTTAGATATTACTATGGTTTCAAATAATGGTAATGAATTTTTCGCAGGTAATGATATGGAAGAATACCGTGTATTTAAAAGCGAAGATGATGCTGAATTAACTGCCGAAGATGAAGTGCGTGAGGATATGGAAGATATGCCCGAAAACTTTAATCAAGATTTCATAATTAATTATATTGATGGTGGTGATTTCTTTGAGGATTCTTTAAACGAAATGAATCGTTCTTATGCAGAAGCTATTGCATCCGAATCTGATTCAAAATATGCCAATCGTTTAATTGCTGAAATGGTTGATAATGGTTTATTAGATGAAGATGATGCGCTTTCTGATAATGCAGATGAATTAGCAGAAGAACACATAGAAGATTTAGTTAATTTATTGACAGAAGAGCAAATGAATCAAGGAAACAAAGGGTTCGATTATTTTGTTGATAATTTCGGTCAAGAAGAAACAATGAAAATGGTAATTAAAAATAATTTAATTGACATTTATAAAGCAAGTAAAGATGCAGTTCAAACTGATGGTATAGCACATTTTCTTTCAAGATACGATGGAGAAACACTATATTTGTCTGATGGATATGTAGCATATAGAAATAATTAAAATAATTATGGTAAAGTCAACAACAAATAATTTCCGACCAACAAAACGAAATAACTACAAGCCTGTGGTTAGAATGGCAGAGGGTGGAAATGTTTCGGAATTAAATTATTCGGAAAGAAAGGAATATATCGAGCAAAATTATTCCCCTTTTATTACGGATGCTCAAATGATTTTTTCCATTTGGGATAGTGGTATTGAATATGACTATAAAGGCGACAGAAAATCAGTTGCAGATAGCATTATTGAAAGTTATCAAGAATTAGGTGATTATACCGAAAAAACTTTGCCGTTAGAAACAGTTTACGAAATTCAAGATTGGGATTTAGTACGCAGGGATATTGACCCCGAAACAGATGAAGTTGTTGGTGAAACATCTTTAACAGAAATAAAGGCTGATAATACTTACAACTTTTCTTATTTAGGATTAGTTAATTTGAATTGGCGACTTTACCACGATGAAGAATACGAAAAGTATTTTTATGTTATTATGCCACATTTAGGCGGTGATATTCGTGGTAATTATGGCGATGCTATTATTCTTGAAGGAAATGATGCAGATGAATTGTTTTATAGATTTTATGAAGGATTCATAAGTGGTGGTGCAAGTATTTATTTGAAATTCAAAGATGGTAGTGAATTAGGTTTCGATTCTGAACAGGATAACGATGTATTTTATTTCCGTTATAATGAAGCAATTGTACCAACAGGAATGGCTCTAAAATATGTAGAAGATTTTGAGAAATTTGATACTTGGGAAGGTGATGAGTTTTTGGAAGAAACCGTTGACATTTTTTTAATGCGTAAAGGTATCGCACCAAAAATGATGGCAGGTGGAAGATTAGATGATGAAACACCAAAAGCATATATTCAAATTCTTGGCTACGATGAGGGCAAATGGATTGATTTAACGGACTTTTCTGATGGTAGTGATGTGATTGATTACATTTCGGATTGGATGGATGAATTAAACGAAAAACTTGGTGGTAATCGTGAAGAATATGAAGTTACCGATTATGAAGGATTTGGCAAAAACTTGTATGATTGGTATATGGGTTCAAATGAATTTGACGAAATTTTAGAAGGATATGAAAAATATAAAGATTCTGATTTTCCTAAAGAAGTAATTACTGAATATACAAATGATTCGGGAAATAGTGGTTATTCGATGTCTGAAATAATTGACCAAATGGATAATAATTATTTGGGTAAATACGATGATTATTCTGATTTTGGATATAGACAAGTTGAAGATGGATTTTATTCACCTACTGACAACGATGTTTATGTTACCGATACAGATAAGCGTATTATTGCAGGTGAAGAATCTGACAATGAAGCATCTAATATGGATTTTGATGATTTAATTAATAAGGCAGACGACACAAGATTTGAGTACGAAAAAGAAAAGAGTAATTTAGAAGATGAAATTACAGAAGTTCAAGACGATATTGATGCTTTAAATGATTTACAGGATTCAACTGACGACCAAGCTGATTTTGATAATATTTCTGAACAAATTGAAGAAAAAGAATTAGAATTAGAAGAATTAGAAAATAAATTAGAAGATATTGATAGCCGTTATGAAGATGATGCAAGAACGGAAGTTCAAGGAATCCTTTACGATGAAATTTATGATAGATTAGAAAATGATTTAGGTTCGTGGTTAGAGGATTTTGGAATGACAAGTGAATTAGAAAATGTTTCTTTTTTAAGTGTTGATTACAAAAATATTGGTGAAGAATTAGCATCCGATTATTTGGTAGTTGAATATGAAGGTGAAATATACATTTTTTCTAATTATTCAAAAGGTGGTCGAATTAAAGCGACTAAAAAAACAAATAAATACGATTTCTATATCATAGAAAATAGCACCAAGAAATTGGTTTCGGGTTATTCTACGAAAGCAGAAGCCGTTGAACAACGAAGATTACTTATTGAGCAATATCCTGCTATGCGTTTTGAAATTTATCCATTGGCTAAATTGGAAACAAAAACTCAATTAGATGTTAATGCAAAAAAGGATTATGTTGAATTAAGTACACTTGATAAAATCAAAAAGGTTTCCGTTGATGCTTATCGTTATGGTCAAGACAAAGTTGGTCAAGCAAACGCATTTTTGAAAAGAAATGATGTTAAAGGAAAAATTAATCGTGGTGCAAGAAAAGTTGCTGATAAAACTAAACAGGGTGCTAATTTTTTAAGAAGTAAATGGTTAGAAGCCGACTTTGGTGATGGTACAGGTAGAGCAAAGTTCTTCGCTGATGGTGGTGAAATTGACAATTTAAAATCTGATTTGAATAAATACAAAAATGTAGATATTCGTTTCAAGTTAATACCTAATGATGGTTCAGAAGAAGATGGTGATGAAGATGATTTAAGTTTAAATTATATTGGAGAAATATATGGTGGTGGACTTGATTTAGATGAACCTTTTATTGAATTAGGTTTTCAAGTGAATGATGAAGCCGATGATTCAATTAATTTAAAATCTGATTTGAATAAATACAAAAATGTAGATATTCGTTTTAAATTAATACCTAATGATGGTTCAGAAGAAGATGGTGATGAAAATGATTTGAGTTTAAATTATATTGGAGAAATATATGGTGGTGGAATTGATTCAGATGAACCTTTTGTTGAATTAGGTTTTCAAGTAAATAATAAATTCGATGATGGTGGTGGTGTAGATTCATACAAAATTGGCGATAAATTTAAAGTCCAAAATATTTACCAAAGAATTTACCCAAGATATACAGACAAACGATATGAAGTAATTAACATTCGTGATGGAAAATATATTATTGGTCGAATATATTCTCCGTATAAATCCAATTTGAGTGCATTAGATGAAACTTTTGAATTGCATCAAATTGAGAAAATTAAATTCGCTGATGGTGGTGGTGTTAGTTACGAGCCAATGACAAAGCCTGTGCCTACTACAAGACCAAAAGAACGCACAAAACCCGATAAAGATAATCCTTACAAGCCAAAGGGAATACCAAAGCCAAAGGCAACTAAAATGTAATTTTGTAATGGATAATAATAATTCGATAAAAAAATAATTATGCAAGAATTTAAGGAAGAATACTACAATGGGAGAGATAGAATGAATCCCACAATAGAAAATAAAATTAAAAACAATACAACGGATATAGCCAACAATCCTGCTTTTCCGAGCGTGGATAAAGATGGCAATCCAATTAATTTTATTGAATTACTTTCATACAAAAGATTTTTGGATGTTGTTAAAAAAGCAAAATATTATACAGGTATTGAAGATATATCGGGGCAAAATGGATTTATGCGACTTCAACAAAAGTTGCAGGAATCAATAATGCAAATATTTTCTATTGAAAAGGAACATAGAGCATACCTTCAAAAATTAGGTATTGATTTAGTTACCGAAGAAATGGAATTACCTAAAAATGCTTTCAAATTCGATGCTGAAATAGTCGATATGGGTACTATTGAAAAAGATGGATTTCAAACTGAAAGTAAAGAGCCAAATATAGAGCAGGTTCAAAATGAATTTCAAGTACAGGCAGAAGAAAATGAAATGACACCAATGCAGGTTTTTGAATTGGAAAAAAAGAAACGCAGATTTATCAATTTACTGATTCAAGGAGCATCGAAAAAAGGTCATTATATGTTCGAGATTCGTAGAACTGAATTAAATAGATTACACCCCGAATTGGCTAATTTATATGGAATAGTTATGTCGATTAACGATTTAACTTATTGGATAATGCCCGAAAACCTTATCGAGCAAATGACAAATAATCCACAGGCAGTTGCAGGAAAAGAAGAAATTGAAGAAGAAAACGATGAAACGAAAATTAAAACACAGGCAATTTGTTTTCCTGTTTCGGTTCACGAAAACATTAAAGGAGTAATGGAAGTGTTCGGTACTCACGGATTACCCGATAGTAAAGAAGCACAAGAAATGATTTTTAATTCCACAGATACTTTAATGAATGAAGTATGGGATATTCGATTAGGTGTAGTTGTTTGGGAAAAGTTTTTGAGAACATATCCAATGGAAGTTTTTGAAGAAGGTAAAAGATATATTCAACACTTTATGTTTTCAAGATTTTGTGCTTTAGATTCTGATGAATTTTTTAATATATCTAAACAGATTTTATTAGGAAGTGCAACAGGAGATAAATTTATGCAGGATATGGTAACGGATATTGTCCGTGATATTCAAAAAAGCGATTTAAACGATATTTTAGGCAATTACGACTACGATGATGAAGATGAAGATGAAAGTTTCTATAAGAAGGGTGGAAATGTGTCCTCTATCGAAAAAAGAATTAAAGAAGTAAATAATTTAATTCAATTAGGAAACGATAATGATTTACAAGTTGTTGATTCATCTACCACTTGGGAATCCCCAATGAAGTACAATCTGTTAAAATATACCAATGGAGTTCTTTATGTTTCTTATGAAGAATTAGATTTATATAATTATTTGAAAAGAGGTGCTTCTCGATGGAAAAAAGAACATTACAAAGTTGGTAAAAACGAAATGGGGCAAAATGTATTTAAGGGTTCAGCACAAACTGACACATTGACACAAATTGCTAATATGTATCGTAAAGCATTACGAGAAGCAGGTATTAAATATGCAGATGGTGGAATGGCAGGTTTAAGTGAAGTTGCACCGATGTTACCAAATCCGTTGCCTATGTCCACTATTACCCCAATGGCTAATGGTGGTAAAGTTTCATTTGCCAAACGTGATGAATTAAAATTACCTAAAAATAATTCAAGAGTTCATTTTACTGATGATAAAGGCAATGAATTTGATGGTGTATTTATTGAAGCCGAAGGTGGTAATGTAGATATGTTTTTAGTTGGTTTTTGGGAAGGTTCTTCTGATTTCCGTTTTCCTATGGAAGTTACAGATTGGCATTATTTAGATGGTAATAACGATGATGATGCACACTCAAAACACGAAGCGAGTGAAACGGCAGAAGAAGAAAGGGAAGAACACGAATACGATGTTTATGATAATAAACGAATGTTGAAAAATCAAGCGGTTGAAATTGAGCATCATTCAGAAGAATTAAATAATCAAGTTGAAATTACAAAACAAGTTCCTGCTTGGGTTATTGCTAAAATGGAAAGAGCAACAACTGATTTAAGCGATATTACGCACTATTTGGATGGTGAAAATAAAATGGCTAATGGTGGCAAGGTAGGTGGAGATAGATACGATGTAGTTCCTTTTGGGGATAAATTTGTGATTGTTCGAGTATCTAAAGGAACAGGTAGTTCATATTCTAAAAAAAGTGGAGTTATTCTTAGAGATTTCAATGGTAATCCTATGAAGTTTGACGACATTAATTCTGCTCAAAATTTTATTGATAATATTGAACCAAAATATCCATACGGAATACCAAAAGCAAATGCAGGTATGTTATTGTTGGCATCACAATTTTTGCAACCTCAACAACAACAAGCACAAGCACAACCACAGGTAGTTTATTATGTTCCACAACCACAAGTTGAAGAACAAAATACAGGTATTGTTCAAAATATACCACAAATGGCTTTCGGAGGTGAATCATCTGATTTTAATACTGACTTGAATGATTTCTGTATAACTCAAATTATTGCACTTGCAAATGATTTACAACCTGTCCGATATTACACAACAAGCCGATACGATGAAAAAGATTTTGAATCAAAAAAATACAAAGGAAAAGTAGTTGTTGTATTTAAAGATTCTGTTAAAACTTCGGTAATAAATGCTATTAATGAGTTTATTGAAAAAGCAGTAGATTGCCACGATATATTTGAGCAGTCGGTTAATGTTTCGGCAAACGAACCTAATTCTTTTTCTGTTTATTTATTGACTGATAAGTTTTCGGATAAAGAGTACAAAAAAGGCGGTAAAGTTTATGAATATTCACCAAAAAAAATAAATCTATCAAAAACAAAAGTAATAACAACTGAATTAGGCGATTACAATTTAGGTTTGATTACAAATGATTTTGTTTATTTTGTAAATCCAAATGAGGGTGATGAAAATGCTCAAACAATAATGTACAATAAAAAAGGTGAATTATTGAGTGATAATATTCACGCAACAAATGACTTATTTGCAACATTAGAAACGCAAGATTCATTTGAATTTATTCATCCCGATATTGAGGAGTTAAGACAAGCAATAATTAACGGAAATTTATAAAACTTGAAATATGTTTAATAATTTAGAAGTAGGAACAACAATAAGATTCTATCTTGATTATATAGATGCTTACACGGTTGGTGTTATTGAAAGCATAGAAGATGGTCGTTACAAAGTGCGTGTGAATGGTATCGGTGTAAGTAGTATTTATGTTCCGTTTGATAGTATTAATGAAGTTATTGATAAAAACAAAAAGTTTCAGCCTATTATTGAGGAAGAAATTATTGAGGAAGAAATCATTGAGGACGAGCCTGTAATTGAAGAGCCAATTATCGAAGAAATTCGTGAGAATAAAAAATCATCCTTCTTTGGTCTTTATAAGAATGGTGGAGTTTCAGAAATGGTTATGGAAAATCTTCCAAATGAATTAACTATTTATGTGCCTTTGTTTGATGTAAAAGGAAAACCTGTTTCTGATGAAGAAATTGAATCAAGAGTTTCGGAAGTGCAAAGTTTTATGAAGAAATATTTTGGCGATTTCACCGATAAAAATGTAAGTGGTAGTTATGTTGACGAAAAGGGCAATTTGATTATGAAAAAAAATATTCAAATTAGTGCTTTCCCAACTGACAAGCAATTTAATTACTACAAAAGAAATTTAATTAGCCAACTTTCAATTTGGGTTAGCGAATGGATGCAGGATGTTGTAATTGTCGAATACGAGGATAAAATTTATTATATCTATCCAATGGATAATATGATGAAGAATGGTGGTGAATTATGGATTCAAGAAGCCACGAAAGATATGAAAAAGAGTGGTAGTGTTGGCGCATTTACTAAACAGGCAAAAAGAGAAGGTTTAACACCTATTGAATTTGCTAAAAAAGTATTAGCAAAACCACAGGGCTATACAATAAAAACAAGAAGAAGAGCAAATTTTGTAAAGAATACTAATCCCGATAAATTTTAATTATGAATATTTCAGAAAATCAATCAAGAAATCTATACGCATTTTTTACAGTTTTATTTGCCGTTAATGTTGCTTATACCATTTGGAATTTCCACGAATCAAGAAAATTGCGTCTAATTCAGCAACAAATTGCAGAAGAACAATTGAAAGGTATTCAAAACGGAAAAAAGAAGGAAGAAAATCCATCTTAAATAAAATTGACAAAAAATATTTAATATTGACAAATATAATTTCTATATTTGTTTTAATGATTATATTTTCTAAATTCTTACGAGTTATATTATTAGCAACATTTGTACTGCCAATATGGGTTATCCTATCTTTGGTGGGGTTTGTTGTTGCAATAATTTTACATTCACTTTTTCCGCAACCAAAAAATAGCGAATTAAAGTGTCGCAATAATTATAGAGAAATAATTACAGAGTTCAAAAATCATTTAATTTCAATTTTTATTTATTTTTAATAATATAGTTATGAGTGCTAATAAATTACAATTATTTCACCAAGAAATAATGCAGGAAGAAGGGATTAAAATATCTGATTTGCCCGAAGATATTCAAAAGAAATTAAGAGGTTTCAATCTATTGAAAGCAGGTTACGATAAGAATCCACAAGAACGGACTTTAATTAACCTTCGTAAAAGAACAATCAAACTCGGTGATGAAATTCAAAGTTTTATCGAGAATGATTACGAAGATGAAGATGAGGATGATGATAAAGGTAAAGTGAAGGATGATAAATCATCGAGCGATGAAGGAAATTCAAAAAAGGAAAAAACCGTTAAATCTGAAAAGAAATTTGATGATGATGTAAAAGGTGATAATCCTGTAAAGCAAAAACCTGTAAGTACAGGCAATAAGTTCGGTAATTTAATGATGGAAAAGAAAATACTTGCCATTATGGAAGCGAAAGGTGATAATCGAATTAAAATTGCAGATTTAGAATCAATTATTGGTCGTGAACCCGAATATCCCGAACAAAGAGTAAATAATATCAAATTAAGAAAAGTTTTTCTTTCCTCTGATTACAGATTGGTTTAAGTATGATAAATGAACTTGAAATATTTGATTTTTTTCGTCAGTTACAAAGAGTAATAGCAAAACACGGATTACAAAAAGTTCTTAATCAATTACGCAGAATACAAATTGATTATGGAAATGATTTTGAAAAAGATGTTTGTGAATTTATTCTTACAACAACGGCAAGTCATTACACGTTGGAGAAGGAAGATATTTTAACATCTAAAAAGAGGGGGTTAATTAGTGAAGCACGAAGAATGTGTTTTGCATTAATGAAAGAACACCTGCCGTTTACAGATGAAGAAATAGGTGATTTTTTTAATGGTAGGTCAAGGCAATATGTAAATAATGAATTGACCAAATTGCCAATAAATCACGAAAAATTAGCGACTAAACAAGAAAATAGATTCGTTAATGATTTCATAATTCTTACAACAACTGTGTTGAAGTATAAAAATTCGTATAATTTGAAAAATAAAATTGATAAATAATGAGCAAATTTTGGTTTTTTGATAGAAAAGGCAGACCTACTTCCAATGAAAAAAGAATATGTGATAAGTTTAATACATTTATTGACGAAGGAAGTGTTAGTAAAAATCAAGTAGAAGAATATGTTGATGAATATGGAAAACCAATGAACGAAAGTGAATTGGAAGAAATGTTCGGGTATTTAACAGGTAATGATTCTAACGGCAAAAAATATGAATATGCTGATGAAGGCATAGAGGATTATGATAATGCAGATGATGAAGATTATGACAATGCAAATGGTTATGAAGATACAGATATAATTGACGAAACACCTAAACAAAAAGGCGATTCCGTTGATTTTAATCCTTTTTCTGAACCCGTAATTGAAAGAAGTTATACAAAAGGTTTTCAACCGAAATCCGAAGATGATGATTCTGATTCCGAAGATGATGATACTGATGAAGGTTTTTCTGATGAAGAATTAAAAATGCCTAAAGATGGTGATAGCATAGATGATTCTGATGAAGAAGACCAAGATATTCCCGAACCCGAATGGGCGAGTGGCGGTAGCGATGGTGATGATTCTGATGAAGAAGATGAAGATTATGATGATGATGATGATGGTGGTGATAAATTAGGTGGCGATAATTTACAGGATTTATCCCCTGCTCAAAAAAGAAAAGCGGCTGAAAAAACGGCAGATGCTTTACTAAATATGTATTGCCAATTTGTTCCAATGCCTTTCATAAAATGGTCGAGTTTTAGTGAAGGGAAACTTCAAAAAATGGTATTTGAAAACAAAATTGATTTATCAATGCAGTTGGAGAATAATGTTTCTGTAAAGGATTATATTGATGGAGTAAACGAACAAGCACAGGAAGTATTTAAAGTTACTGATGAAACAAAGGAAGAGATTAAAGACCCTTTGATTGATGTTTTACTTGAACAAGATTTAGCATTAACACCCACTCAAAGACTTATGTTAGCCGTTGGTGGACATTTAATAACAATGGGGTTTTCTGCTTTTCAATTAGCACAAAATAATAAACAGGCACTTGAAACATTTGAGAAATTCCATATTCAAATGAATCAACAAAAAGCACCTGTATTTCAAGAAAATCAACAGGTTAAAAAACAACCAAGACCGAGAGCAGAAAATTTATCAAAAATCGAAAAAGAATCAGTTGAAGAATTGATGAAACAAATGACAAGCGATTATGACGATGATGATGATATTATTGATGCTGAACACGACCCAAATATAGAGGTTAGTGAAGATTATGGTGATGATGATTAAAGGTTATGGACGATAGAAGAGAACCGATATTAATGTGTGCCACAGGCAAGAAGGGTGTGGGTAAAACCTATACCACTATGCAATTGATAAAGGAGTACATTAAGCCTAATAAAAAGACAGGTAAAAAAGCACGAAAAGTTTTGATTTACGATATTAATATGGAATACACAGAATTTAAAGCAATTTCTGTAAAAGATATTCCAACATTTACTCGACAATCAAAAATAGAAGTAAGGCGAGTTCTACCTATGTTGGATAACGGCAAAATGGCTTCTCTTTCAGATATGCTTGTCATTCTTAATCAAATCATCGAGAATTTTAGAGGTGGTATGCTTATTCTTGAAGATATTAACCGATACTTAATCGCATCTAAAACAACTGATGTAATTGGCTTATTGGCTACCAATCGACACAGGGATTTAGATATTATTTGTCATTTCCAATCTTTATCGGCACTTGACCCTCGAATGTGGCAAAATACTACATTTGTGAGATTTCATTATCAAATTGATGATGTTAAAAGATATGCTCAACGATTACCTAATTTTGAAATGTTTAAAATTGCTCAATGTTTGGTTGAGTACAAATATTTGAAAAAAGGTGATAAACGATTTTACTGCTATGTTGCTTGTGATGAAAATTACATAACAGGAAACTATACTAAATTAGATTTTGAAATTGCTTGTCAATCATTTCTTGAAAAAAATTCAAGATATGTAAATGACTACCAAAAGAAATTTGGAAATGGAATAGAATCAAGGAATAAAGCAATAAGTCATTTAATTAAAGATTTACACCAAAAATACTACAAAGGGATATGAAAAAATATAAAATACTATTTAAGTACGCTTCAAGGTCAAGGGCAATTAAGTTTTTTAGTGGATTAGATAATATAATTAAAAACCTTTCAGACCTTGAAAATTTTTGCATTTTGGTATCATTAGATTTAGATGATATTACGATGAATAATCCTACTACAATTAATAGATTAACGGAGTATGTAAAAGCATATCCCGAAAGAATTATAGTGAAATTCGGTCATTCAAAAAATAAAATTGATGCAATAAATAGGGATGTAAACGAAATTAAAGAAACATTCGATTTTGATATTGTTATTAATTTTTCGGATGATATGGAATTTATTCAACATTCATTTGATGATATTGTTCGAGATAAATTCTTTTGTCATTACGCAGATACGGATGGTAATATTTACTTTAATGATGGCTATACTAATGATAGGTTGTCAACTATGAGTATTATTGGTAGAAAATATTACGATAAATTCAATTATATCTATCACCCAAGTTATCATTCTTTATGGTGTGATAATGAATATACTGAATTAGCAAAAAAGAATCAAAAAATAATCTATTTTCACGAAAGAATTTTTAATCATAATCACCCTGCAAATGTTGGTGGATTTATTGATGAGCAATTAATTAAAACTGAAAGTTTTGCGGAAATAGATAGACAGAATTACGAAAAACGATTTAATAATAATTTTCAATAATGTATTACGGACAAAATCAAGAGGATGAAGTAATCAATAATTTGATTGTTTCAAGATACGGTAGTGATTTCAAAGGAACTATTTTAGATTTAGGTGCAAATGATGGAATTACTTTAAGCAATTCAAGATTTTTTATCGAAAATGGTTGGAAAGGAATTTTAATTGAAGCAGGTAAACTGCCTTATGAAAAACTAATGACAACTGTTTTGCCTAATACGATTGCAATAAATTGTGCAGTAGGAAACCAAAATGGTTTCTTGACATTTTATGAAAGCACTAATTTATTAAATGCAAATGATGTAGGACTTGTTTCTTCTTTGGTCGCAGATGAAACGCAACGATGGAGAAATGCAGGTGTAGGATATACCGAATATCAAGTAGAGTGTTTTAATTGGGAATCATTCCTAGATAAATTTCATTTAAAAAGCCAAAACTTCGATATAATTAGTATTGATATTGAAGGTATGGATTACGATGTTTTAATTCAGATGAATTTAACTGAATTAGATTGTAAAATTCTTTGTGTTGAATTTAATGGAAAAGATATTCAGAAGTATATTGATTATGCACAATTGCACGGAATGATACTTTTTCATCAAAATCCCGAAAACCTAATATTTTTAAAATGAAACATTGTATAGTGAATTTTTCAGATTATACTTTCGCAAAAGGTCAAGAAAGATTAGTTCAAAGTTTAAAACATTTTAATTATCAAGGTGATGTGATTACTTTTAATTCATTCGACCAAGTTGGTAGTAAAGTTCATTTAGAAGTTCCTTATCAATTTAAGGTTTATGCTATCGAAAAAGCAAGGCAAATGGGTTACGATGTGGTGCTTTATTGTGATGCTTCAATATTTGCAATAAAAGATGTTATGCCTGTAATTTACCATATAATTGAAAAAGGTTATTTAATGGAATTTTGTGGATTTAGCGCAGGTCAATGGGCAACTGATTTATGTTTGAAAGAATTTAATTTAACGAGAGATAAAGCTATGAATATTCCGTTGCACTCGGCAGGTTTTACAGGTCTTAATTTTCAGAATCCAATTTCAACTGAATTTTTTAATAGATGGTTAAAATCTGCACAAGAAGAAATTTCTTTTCAAGGTGCTTGGAATAATAATGAAAAACAATGTTCACAAGATGAAAGATGTTTAGGTCATAGACACGACCAAACAACGGCTTCAATAATTGCGTATGAACTTGAAATGGAAAGAATAAATCCATTTTATATGCAATATAAATTCGAGGGGGTTGAATTAAAAGAAAATACCCATTTTTATTGTCAAGGAATAATTTAATACAAAATATATGAATCAACAATTATTAGATGTAATTGCACAGGCACTTTACTCAACAAAAGAAACTCAACAAAATAGTTACGATTTAGGTCGATATGTAGTTGAAAATAACATCGAAGGAGATATTATCGAATGTGGTGTTGCTATGGCAGGTAATTTTGCTACAATGATTTTAGGTGCTACTTCTTTGCCACAAGGAGCAAGTCGTAAATTTTGGGGATTTGATAGTTTTATCGGAATCCAATTAGCAGGTAAAAAAGATACGCAACAAGCAGGAATTGGTGCTATCACACACAATACCGATGTGCCTTACGAAGATTTATTAGTTTCAAGTGGTATTACATCACACTCGAAAGAGCAAGTAATGATAAATTTGACAAAATGGGGTTTACATAATTACAATATTGAACTTGTAGAAGGTTGGGTTCAAAATTCAATTCCCGTAGTAGATGATAGAATTGAAAAAATTTCTATTCTGCGATTAGATATGGATGTTTATCACCCTACAATTTATTGCTTACAAAAGTGGTGGGATAAAATATCTGATGGTGGTATTGTAATTATTGATGATTGGGCATTAGATGGAGTAAGAACGGCTTGTTATGAGTTTTTTGAAGAAAAGGGTATAAACCCAATAATTCATACTATTGAAAATTCAACTCCAACATATTTCTACAAGTAATTTGTTATTGTAAAATGTTATGAAAGATTTATCCATTTTAATACCAACTTTACCTGCGAGGATAGAATCTTATTCTAATTTGATTAAAACTCTTAATAAACAAATCACAGATAATAATTTAATTCAACGAGTTCAGATATTGTCATTTTGTGATACGAAAGAAATTAGTGTTGGCGAAAAGAGAAATATTCTTCTGAATAAAAGTTGTGGGAGATACGTTTGTTTTATTGATGATGATGATTTAATTGCACCAAATTATCTTATTCAAATAATAAATGGAATAGAATCAAATGCTGATGTAATTACATTTTGTGGTGAATATAATGATAGAAACTTAACCACACCATTTTCAATAAGTATGGTTCATAGGGGGAATTACAATCACCCAAATATATTTTATAGGTTGCCAAATCATTTGTGTCCTATAAAAAGAGAAATAGCGTTGGAAAGTTTATTTACAGACAAGAATTTTGGCGAAGATTCAGACTATGCAGAAAGAATAAATAATCACTTAAAAAATGAATTTCATATTCAAGATAAATTGTATTTTTATATGTACAATGAAGCCACTTCTCAAACAAAACCAAATAACACTTTGAACGCATTTAATTAGTAATTTTTTTTATTAAATTTGTATAAATAATATAGTATGGAAAACGAGCATAAAGAAAAGGTTGCTATGGCAACAGAAGTTGGTAGATTATTACCCGAAACAAAAGAAAAGGTTTACTTCTATTCAGAGGTAATTGAAGCAGAAAAAACACTTATTGAAGAATACGATAAAAGACAATCAAGTATTTTTGTTTCTAAAATTCAAAAAGCAAAAGACAGAGTTGAAATTATCCGATTGAAAAACGGCTTAATCCAAAAAGAAAGAATTTATAAGTCTTATTTGGAACGAAAAGATAAGTACGAAAAATGGTTGGATGAAATGGCTATCGAAGTTGAAAATAATTTTCAAGACATAATCAATAGTGCAAAAGAAATTTCTACAAATATCCGACTTCACGATGGAATTAAAAAGTTTGAATCACTAGCTGACAAAAACACTTTGCAAGATAGAGTTGAATTTTACTTATTTTTGAAACAAGAAATTCTTAATCACGAGAAATTCGGAAAGAAAAAGAAATAAAATTAAAAAATTACTAATTATTAACGATTGGTTAATTTTATTAGTGAAAAAAAAGGGGCATAATTGCCCCTTTTTGTTACCTATCAATTTGATTAGGTATATGGCAAATAATGTATGTGCCACCATATATTTTGTCTTTTTTATCCGACCATTTAATTAGCCGTTCAATGAATTTAAAATCGTGTCCATAACCATCGCATTTATCCCAATTTAATCGCTTATTGTGTTTGTGAATAATACTTGATGTTCCGATTGAATCTTTTTTTAACTCAACTCTTTTTGTGATTAAACCTGCATCTGTATTTAGATAGTCATTAAAATATGCCCAATCTAAAGTTTGTGATTTAACTTGACTTAATATTCCTGCTAAATGATTTTTACCAATAACATCATCTGTATCTAAATAACAAATGTATTCACCATTTGCTAATTCAATACCCTTGCTACGCAAAGAACCCGAAAATAGTTTCTGTTTTTTACGGAATTGGTGAAATTTAATTTTACCACTTTCAATTTGTTCGCTGAAATGAACAAATAATAATCTTTCGGTTGTTAAGCAATTATCACCTATTATAATTAATTCTTTTTCTTCGAGTGAATTTTCCAAAAAACTATGAACTGCTCTAACGAATTTATTCTCCCTATCAGAAGCACAACCATCATATTCGCCAAGAAAAGATGGCATAACGACACTTAATTCTATTTTCATATACGAACCATTGTTTGATTTTCGTGTTTGCAGTAAATTGATGTATCTACAAAAACAGGTATTTGTCTTGCATCTAAATCCGCATAATAAAATGAATCGGGATGCACGGGCGAACCCTCTTCATACCTAAATCCAACTTGTTTCAATACTGAACGATGAATTAAAACACAACCTAATCCACAGGAAAAAACCTTTTTAACTTCACCATCAACAAAATCAATATCGGCTTCACCTAAATTGTATGTTTCACGATATTCATTTCCGAAATCTTCAATTTGCTGAATCATTAATGTACTTCTTTCACCTAATTCGATATGATACATAGCACCAACTACTTTTTGTTTTGCATCCAACAATCTTTCAATCACATCGGCAGGTGGAAAAATATCTGTTTCAAGATGTAACAAATAATCAAAATCATTTTCAAGTGCGTACAATCTGCATTTTTCGTGTGATTTAGCTAAAATACTTTTGTATGTTAAGTTTTGTGGCTCAAATTGTGATGGAGTTACCCTTCCAACATTAAATGAATTGCCTAAATGTTGATACCTTTCCTTAATGTCTACATAGTAATCTCTTGTTGTACTATTATCGCATAAATACAATTCACTATTCTCATAAGTGAATTTAGATACATTTTCCATCCACTCTTTAAAGCAATAATCTTTAATATCGGCAGTTGGACTTGCTATTAAAATCTTCTTCATAAATATTTATTATTTACAACGAAGATACCCAATAAAATCAATACTTCCAAATTAAAATTTACACGGGCTGTCAACAATAAATGTTATGTTGAAAATACTACTTGTGAAATAAAGAATATATATTTGATAATCAAAAAAAAAATAGAGATATGAAAATTTTCAGCAAAGAAATGTTAATTAATGCAGGGATTACACTTGCAGTAGTTATGGTAGGTCTTTATGTACACGACAAGTTCGTTGCCCCTAAAATGGCATCGGGTGGGTCTGACAGTACAGAAGCGTAATTAAAAACTTTTAAAACCAAAAATGATGAGAAACAATTTCAACATTGACAGGTATCTTGATGAAGCCGAAGAGAGATTTTCGGGATTCTACGGAGATGATTATGACGATTTTATTGGTGATGACTTCGATTTATTCGAGGGTGATGATTTAATGGATTATTCTAACGCTACGGGTGGAGGAATGGATATGTTAAAAACACCTGCACCATACCAAGTTCTTGTGCAAAACACAACGGCAGGTTCTTTGAATTTAGTATTGTTTGGTTACAACCAATTCTTACTTTCAACTAACTTCGGTTCTTCGGTTGGTCTTACTGTTGCACCTGCTCAAACAAATGTTAGTTACTTGCAATTGCTTACGCAATCATCAAGTCAACCATTTGAAACATCTTTGATTCGTGTGCAATCAACAAATGCTTCGCAGGTAACACAAATTATCACGGTAACAGTTAGTGATGCTAACGGACAAAGTGCAACTTTGCCAATCATTACTCAAAGTTACTTCTCGTCTTATCAGCAACAAAGTGGAATTTTAGATGTGCCATATTCTGTGAAAATAGATTCTAACACTTCTTTGACTTCTACTATTTTGTCTAACACGACTGTTACTTATACTTTCTTCCCTGCGGAAAAAGTAAATGTAGCGAAAGGTTTAGGTGGACAAGGTGCGGTGCAGGTTTACGGAAATCCACAAGTTAATCTTGGAGGAATGAGTTTCCCTAAGAAACCTATGTTGGCACGAGGACGAACAAAAACGGCACGTTTACCAAGACGAGGTTACTAATTAAAGATAATTATACCGATAATCTATAATTGAGGAAAAGGCAAACGTATAATGTTTGCCTTTTCTTTTTTTAAAAAGTACCAAAATGAAGCAAAACATAAGTTTACAAGAATTGATAGCAATAAATAACCCTTCTAAAGCGAAAGCATTAGTGGTTAAATATGGTTATAGACCTGCAAGAAACTATAATGATTTAATTCAGAAATTGTTTCGATTAACAAAAGAACATCGTGAAGATGCTTTAAATGATTTGGTGGATATTCACCCACACAGAGATTTAATAGTTAATTATGCGATGCCTACACCTATTACAACGGAAATTAAATCTAATTGTGATGGTGATGCAATGTGTCCTACTTGTGTAGAGAAAGCAAAAGAAAAATATATGAATTTCGAGGGAACAGAATCTAATCTTGCACCTGTTAATTCAAATGCTGATTGGAAATCAATGCTTCCAATTATAGCAATTACAAGTTTAACTACAATTGCATTAATTGGATTAATAAAAAGAGTAGGATGAAAAAAGATGGTATAAATAATACGCTTCAATTTATACTTAAAGAAACTACCCCAATTCTTGAATTAGGGCAGAAATCTTCTATTGAAGAAAGCGATAAGAAATTATTAAGAGGTACGATAATTAACGGACAACTTAAAACAAGAATTGTAAACATAGATGGGGAAAGAATACCATTTAAGTTTATTCAATTACAAGATAAAAAAGGATATATTTCACCACAAGTGGTGAATCTTTATATTGGAAAATTTGCTAATTTCGAGGAAGCAGATAATGTTGAAGAAATTACTGATGAAACCAAGCCGTATCAAAAGCCAAAAAAGATGAAAAATTTCGTAATAAATTACGGATTACCTGTCATTGGTGGAACGATTGGATATTTCATAGCGAAAAAAAGTGATGCAGATACAAAAAAGATTGTAGGTTTTGTATTATTTTTTGGGTTATTAGGATTTTTACCAAGATATTTGTTAAAGAAATAAAAAAAAATTAAATTATGATTTATTTAGAGAATGATTTTTATTCAAATTTTAATTCAATGGTTGAATCCAATGATGAAATTTCAACAAAAAGTATGTTTATTGACCAAATATCAAATCTAATTGCATTTAAGAAAAATGAATTGGTTAGTTTGTTCAATAAAATTGGGATTAAGGTAAATTCAAACCCATCAAACAAAGAGTTGTCGAGCATTATTGCTAATAACATTAGAACCAACAAAAAACTACAAATAGGTATTGCTTATTTAATTGCAGAGAATAATAATATCCTGCAACAAGAAATTAAAAAAAGCCGACCAAGTGATGATGGTTTAGATAGTTTTGAAGGGGAAGATGGTAAAGATGGTAAAAAACCAAAACCACCAAAACCTAAAAAACCTATTGATTGGAATAAAAGTGCAGATGCCGTTACTTCAATCGCAGGTGCAATATCTGTTTTAGCAGATACAATTACGAATACGAAGACAGGGCAATTCGCAGATGATTTGAATAAACAATCAAATGTGAAATCACCCGAAGAAATTGCCAAAGAAGAAGAAGATAAAAAAATCGCTGATGCGAAGAAGAAAAAAAGAAGAAGAAATATTATTATTGGAGTTGTTGGAGTTGCACTTGTTGTAACTGCAATTATTGGATATAAAAAAGGTTGGTTTGGTAAATTAGGAAAAGGGGAAATAAATCCAAGTTAATTATAAACATTAAAAAATAAAAGTTATGTCTAAAACTGCAATTATTATTATTACAAGTGTTCTTATCGTTGGGGTAGGAGTTGGTTCTTTTTTTATTGGTCGTTCAGTAGGTAAAAAATCTGCAACTTCTGATGCTGAAACGAAATAATAAATATTAAAATATTTTATATGGAAAATTTATTAGAAAATGATTCTACATTTGAATTATTCACGAGTTCCAATGATGGCAATTTGTTTCGTAATCGTGTATTAACAACAATGCCAAGTGAAAAGTCGTCTTTTCAAGTTTATTTAGGTTTTCAAGGCGAGGAAGATGATAAAAAAACTGATAAAGATGCTGACAAGGATAAGCCTAAAAGAGAATATGACCCCGAAAAAATAGCACAAGGAGTTAGTGCAACGGCAAGTGCCGTTAGTTCCATAGGTTCTACCGTTCAAGCGTTCAAAGGCGATGGAACAAAACCAAAGTCAAAAAGAAAACAATTGAAAGATGTTTGCGGTAGAAAGCCTTTATTGAAAAAGAAACGTGAGGGCGAATATAATAAATGTGTTGCTGACTATAACGCAGGGAAAATTGGTACGGAAAATACTAATAGAACTGCTGATGATATGCCACCACCACCACCAACACCACCAACAAACAATAACAATAAAATTATAATAGGTTCTGTTGTTGTTGTTGCCGTTCTTGTAACTGCATTTATTGGTTACAAAAAAGGTTGGTTTGGTGCAAAAGCGTAATAAATAGAATTGATAAATGTCTAAAAAAAATGTATATCAGTTAAACTATTCCTACGAAGCAACCGATATTAAAAAATCGGAGTTGGCAGGAAAACCTATAACTGAATATTTTGAAGAAGGCGATTTATTGATTGGTGATTATTATAAAAAAGATTATATTCTTGTTGATGATAAATTTATATTCCCTTTGGAGTATGTGGAAAAAACAGATAAATTCCCATACTTAAAAAAGGAAAGTAGTTTTAATGAAACAATAGATAGAATAAAGCAACAATCCGTTCTTTTAAGCGAAAGAGAAAAAGAGAAACTTGATGAATTAGGTTTTGATATAAAAAGCACCATAGAGGGTAAGAGAGCATTGGCAATGAAAAAAGAATCCAATTCTTACAAAAAGGGTGCGGTTTTAGGGCTTGCTTGTGGCATTTTTAGTGCATTATACTTCAAAAAAAGTATTTGGCTATTTTCCGTTTTAGGTGTCGCAATAGGTGGTTATGTTTCGCATAAAATATATGTTGCTAAAAAAGGAAATAACAATGTTGAACCAATAGAATAAAAACAATGGAAGAATTTGATATTCAAATTAGTATGAATGGTGTTAAAAGTGAAATTATCACTAAATCAAGCCGTTTTGAGGGTGAGCCAAATGACGCTTCTTCTGAAATGGATAATCCAAAAGTAAATAAAAAAGATTGGGCAGATACATTAAGCACTTTAACGAAACAATTCAAAGATATTACAGGGTATAAAACTCCCGAACAATTAAAAGTCATAAAGGAAAAAGAATTGGCAGAAAAAGGAACTAAATACAAAGTATTTGGATTAAATCCTTTTGTGGCAATTGGTTTATCTTTCGGATTAATTGTTGTGGGTTCTTACTTTGTTGTAAAAATTAAATCAAAATAATATGACGCAACAAATTTCAAGAAATAGAAATAGTCGTTCTAAAATCAGCAAAAAAGAAATGTTGATTAAAGAAATGCAAATAAGAGAGCAAGCGTGTTTGAGTAAGTTGCAAAAACTTTCAGACCGAATTAATATTCTCGAAAACTTTCAAAATCAACCTTCTGCAAAAAATGTTGACTTGAAAGAATATCTTAAATCAAAAGGAATTGATATTGGTAATTTCTTTGCCCCTATGGGATATTTTACACCAAATGGTATGGTTGTTTCAAATGATTCTGAAAATGATTATTTGAAATATCACAAGGGAATGAATTTCAATAAGAATGTCGGTTATCATATCCCCGAAAGAGGAATTGTAAGTGAGGAAGACCATAAAGAAATTACAAGTTCAATGTACGGAATGACTTGGAATCCTGCTTTAATGCACTATTATCCAACAACGGTATTTGATACTGATTCTTATTCTAATGCAGAAAGTATTGGTGATACAGGTATGGATATGGTTGGTGGATTGCGTATGCAAGAATATTGTTTATTAAATAACGCTTCAAAAGATGCCAAAGAATTAACTAAAGTGGTTCAAGGATTATTGGAAGAAGAATTTGATAGTGTAGATGAAGAATTAGATTTAATTCAAGATTCTCAACGAAAATTATATGGTGAGAATTTAAGTTTTGAAGGAGCAACACAAGAAGATACTCGCAAAGTGGAATCGGGTAAAAACCTTGCTTGCAGAACTGCTTGTTCACGGTATCTTAATAAAGCAAAGAAAAAAGCGTGTGAAGATGGATGTGATTCAAAATATAAAGCGTCAATAAAACAAGACACAAGAAGGGGAGATAGAGATGATAGAAAAACTGCTAAATTGGAATACCGCTTTGATAAAAAAGAATGTAAAAGAAAATTAGAAAGTGGAGAATTTCAAAAGTGGCAATACGATGAATGTGTAAAAGCGGAAAAAAAGGACAAGCGTTCTGATATAAAAGAAGCAGGTGGAAATATTTTTGGCAGAGGTTTAAGAAAAGTTGCTAAAATTACTCCAATATTAGCAATATCAAGAGGTGGTGTTCTTATTTTGGTAGGTGAGAACACTTGGGGTTTCGCAACACGATTAGCACCTGCTTTATTGCCCGATGCACAAGCGAAAGAATTATTCAAACCCGAAGCGATTGAAAAAGCGAAAAAAGGTTGGGAAAAAGTCGCTAATGGTTATCGTAATATGGGTGGCGATGATGCTAAATTAAAAAGCAAAGTAATTCAAGGATATAAAAAGAAACCTTATAAAGTTGCTAAAAAATCAAATTTTGAAGGTGATTATTATGAGTTTTCAGAAGTTGCAGGTGTTGATGATGCCGTAGCAATTGCAAGTGCCGTAGCAACAGGTTTAGGTGCGTTAGCAGGTTTAGTTTCTGCATTTACAAAAGCAGGTGGTGAAAAAAATCCTTATAAAGATGATAAGACACCCGATGATTACAAAAAAGCGATGGAAGATGGAACGATTGAAACTAATCCACCTTTAGATGGAAAAGCACCTGTATTAAACGATAAAGGTGAATGGACAGAGCAAAGTACAGGAAAAGTTATTGACCCCATTACAGGTAAATATAAAGACACTATTTTTGGTTTAAATAAATGGTTGGCTATTGGTATTGGAGTTGCAGGAGTTGTAGGATTATATTATATTTTTAAAGGTAAAAAATAAAACTTTGGATATGGAGATAGATATTCCATCTAATTACCATTCTTTTCAACTTAATATTTCAATCGAAACGAAAGATATAAGTCGAATTAGAATAGTAGCATTAGACCCTAATAAACCTGCTTCAAAGTACGTTGATAGGAGTGGTAAACTTATGGGAAAGAGGACATTTGAATTAAAATTCCCTGTTTCACCTAAAAAGTTGAAAATTGCAATTTTTAACGTGGATAATGGTAATTTACCTTATGGGGAAGATGATTCCTTTTCTATATTGGATATGAAGGTTGAGAAATTACCTCAATATGATGTTTGGTGGAATAAAGAAACACAGAATTTTTACAATTTTGCAGTAGAGTTTTGTCAAAATGCGAGTATCTTATCGGCAGGTGAAAAGAAACCGCATATTTACAGAAGTGATGATGGTAAATTCACAATTGATTATTACAACAATATAATTGATAAAAAAGAAAATAAATTATTGACTACCCCTGCAAGGATTGGTCATAATACAGGTATTATTGAAGTGAGTAAAAACAAATTTATGCAATACACTATCCCTATGCGTTTAGTGATATTAATGCACGAATTTGCTCACAAATATTTGAACCCTAAAATTGATAGACCTATTAATTACGAAACAGGAGCAGATATTCAAGCACTTTATGTTTATTTAGGAAAAGGATGGTCGCCTTACGAAGCACATAAAACATTCCTACAAGTCTTTAAGAACGCAAATAACGAACCGAATCACAAGAGGTATAAGATAATCAACGATTTCATTTCTAAATACGAGAAAGGGCAGATTTCACAACAGAAAAAATAATGCTCTATGGATAAGAAAATTCAAAAATTACTTGATAAGAAATATGAGAATTTAGTACAGTTTAATGTAACTAATGCCACATCGAATCCTATATTTTTAGATTTGTTTAACACCTCTGATTTAGCAGTAATTCCGACTTCACCCACTTATATTTACCCACCAAATAGTTTGGTAGGTACAACAACAACTACAATGTCGCCATTATTTTGTGCTATAAATTCAATTGGATATTTATATGTTTCAGATAATAGTTCATCAATAGAAGTTTACGATACAAATAATAATAATGTTTTAGTTTCAGTAATTCCATTAGGTATATATAGCGCAGGATTCTTGATTTATAATCCAATAAATAATTTTATTTATGTGAATGATAACGGGAATAATTTATTGCTTATTGATTGTAATTTTAATACTCTTACTTCGGTAATTGTAATGCCTTCTTCTTGCACGATGAGTGCTTTAAATTCGAGAAATAATACTTTATACTTGACATCTACCGTTGGTAGTTTATACGTTGTAGATTGCTCAACACAATCATTGCTCACAACTATCGCTTTGAATTGTATTTATGTAACTTATAATAGTATAAATAATTTAATTTACACAACTGACAACTTTCCCAATTTAGTCATCGTAAATTGTAACACTAATACAATAATTGGAAACATAATTTTATCAAATCCTTCTGATTTAATTTATAACCAATCGAATAATTGTCTATACATTTCCAATAATTTTCAAACGGAGATAGCAGTCGTAAATTGCAATACTAACACTTTATTAAGTTCAACACCAATATCAATAACATCGGGAACACTTACAACTCCCGTAATTGATACTAATCTAAACAATATTTATTGGGGAACTTTTTCGGGAAGATGTATAGAATTTAACACTATAAATAATGTAATCACAAATGATTTTTCAGTAGGCATATTCCCATTAGCTTATGGTGTTTATAATGACTTACAAAAATCGCTTTATTTTACATCTGCTTTCGCAACTTTCTTTTATCAAATAACTACAATAGGAGTTACGGCATCACCATATTACATTTCGGGTTCTTCAAATTACAATGCGTTTGTAAATAACTTAAATAGCGAACCTGTTCAAATTCAGATGATACGATTACTTGTTCAAAATCAAGAACAATTATATAATCAATTTCAATTAACTAAAATTGATTCAAATGGTAATCAGATATTTTTACCCGATTTCCCTATTAATAAAATTGACATAAATCAAGAGCAAGGTAACATTTCTGAAATTGAATTAAAGGATATTGTTTTTGATGGTAGAACTTACATTAATCAATACCAATTAAATCCTTATGAAAGTGTATCATTTGAAATATATTATATTCAGTTAGATTTAACTACTGCAACCTCTACTTATCCTATATTTTTTAAGCCTAAAATACAATTAAAAGAGTACATTAAAAAGGAATTAAATCTGTAAAAATTAAATTAAATATGCGTTATATTAAAAAAAGTATTATTTTTGACATTGAACAAAGATATTTCTTACTGAATAAAATAAAAGTAAAGTTGGTAAAAAGCCTATTTACAAGGGTTTCCCATTTTTTATTTTATTTCAATCAACAAAATTTAATTGCAATTTAATTACCTTGAATAATTATATATTTATTCGATATTAAAACTATTATGAGTACAAATAAAATTATTAACATAACATTTTTCGCAACGCTATTTGCCGTTGTAGGAATTATGTCGTACAAACAAGGTAAAATAATTCGTAAAGAATTAAATGATGAATGGGGTATATAAATATCAAATAAAAACAAAAAAAAACAAATAATTAATTTTAAAATTATGGCAACAAAAACAAAAAGCACAAGTCGTACTACATTAGTTAATGGATGTGGAACAATTTTGAAAACCAACCGATTGAAGCACGGATATACATTGGTTAAGCGTAAAAGAGTAGCAGGTACTTCAACTGCAACTGCACCTTCAAAAAGAAAAGCAGGTCGCCCGAAAAAAGCAATGGTAACTGCAACTGCAACTGCACCTAAAAGAAAAGCAGGTCGCCCTGCAAAAGCGAAAATGGTAATGGTTGCACCTGCTACTACACCTGCAAGACGAAAAGCAGGTCGCCCTGCAAAAGCGAAAATGATTACTGTACTGAAAGCAAGTGTACCTGCAAAACGTAGAGGTAAGCGTAAAACTCGCAGAACTGTAAAAGCGTAATTAAAATTCTAAACCAATAAAGATGAATAATACACAGAAAATATTGGTTGCTATTGGTGTTGGTGTTGGTGTTGCTTTTATTTATAATAGATATAAAAAAGGCAAACCAACAACAGGTTCAAATGCAACAATAAAAAAGGCAGATGTTAATTTGCAACTTCCCGAAGAAACGGCTACGGCTAATATGTCAAGAGAAGAAAAAGAGGAATTTATTTTGGATAGTGTTTCGGCAACACCACAAGAAACATCTTCGGGTTTTGAAGGTGTTCGTTTCGTATGGAATCCAAATATTGAAAAAATGTACCCTGTCGGAACAATTGAAGAAGGTCAACAACCTACTTTTGGTGAAATATATAATTCAGCAGAAGGTATAACTGCAACGGCAGGTGCGGTTAGTTCTGTTTCAGTAGCAGAAAAATATTTGAAAGATTTAACTGACCAAGAAATAGAATTACTTTTCCGTATCACTAAAAAGATGAAGGAAAATCCATCTATTATGTCAGAAGAAGATGCGGTTAAGGAATTGAATATAACAAATCCTAACATAATGAAAGTTGTTAAATCGTTGAAAAAACGTTTGAACGACATCAAGATTATGAAAAAAGATGCAAATTGGAACGCTAATTGGGAATCTCGTAAAGAAACTCGTAGAAAGCGTAGAACACAATTTTCTGAAAAAATGGGGTTTGATAAAGATGTTTTTGACAAGCAAACACGCAAATCTTGTGGATTACCACCAAGATTAGGAAAAGGCAACAGAGCAAATTACAAAAAGTGTGTTCAAACTTTGGCTGACAAAATGCGTTCAAAAGTAAAATCAGAAGTAGCAACGGCAGTAGCAAATGCTCCTGTTTCTGAAAAGGATATGATTAATAACGCAAGACAAAAATCTTTTTCTCAACAAGTAACTAATCGTAAAGAAGGTGGAATGTTCGCAGGACACCGATGGGATGGTGAATCAAATAAGCAAATTGAGAGTTTGGTTGATGCAGGTTTAGTTTAAAAATTAGAACTATGAAGATAAATGTAAAAACATTTGCAGGTATTGGAGTAGGATTAGTAGCAGGTTATTTTTTATTCAAAAATGCTGATAAAAAATATTTAAAAATTGGTGGAGTAGGGTTAGCAGGTGGATTACTTGCTAACCTTATTTTGAATCGTAAAGATTCTAATAAGCCAAATGCCATATCGACTAATGAATACATCAATCAAGCGGAAGATGAATTGACAGATTCAGTAATAGGTAATAGTGAATTGAATGAAAAAACATTCGATATTCCTAATATAGAACAAACATCGCCAAAAGATTATTTTGACATTGATTTGTCTTTTAATAAGTAATTGAATTAAATATGAAATTAGACCCATCAAAATCAATACCAACGGCTTCTTCAAAATCTGAAAATTGGATTCAATGGCATAAAGAGTTGAAAAAGATTTTTCGTAAGAAGAAGGCAAATTCTATTTGGCTATATGCTTGGGCGAAAAGAGGTGGAATTAAATCACCTGCAAACACCAACGAGTTAAGAGGATATATGGATGGTCAAGGTGTTGATATTACAACAACATCATTGGGTGAATTATCTGATTCAATTGGTAATGTATTGGATTTTGGTTTTGGAGTTACTAAAATTGTCATAATTGGCACTTTAAGTTTAACAGGTTTAATTTTAATTGGAATTTTAGTTAAATTATTCAGAAATCCTAATCAACAATTAAACATTGGTGCTTTACCCGTTCCACCACAATTAGGACAACCAAAATAACAAAGATGGCTAATACAAAAGGTAAAATAATTATTGTAAGTGGAATTGTTGTAATCGCAGGTATTACTTCGGCTATAATTTTTTCACATTATCGTAAAAAAAGAGTTTTGAATGAAATTTACGATGCAATAAATGATGTCAGTAGTGAAGAAGGGCAACAGGCTTTATTGAATGAAGAAAATCAATTGTTAGGCTCTAATGCGTTTGACCCAAACTTCTACAAGGGAACTAAATCGGGTGCTAAACCCGATAAGAACTTGTTGATACCAACAAAAATAGCAAGAGAAATTGCTACGAAAATATATGAAAAACAAAGTAAACGGAATTTAGGTTTGGGTGATGATGAAGCACGAATTGTAAGTGAATTGAAAAAACTAAAAAGTAAAGGACAAATTTCGCAAGTTGCTTCTGCGTATCAAAATACTCCATTAAGTTACGGTGATTTGTCGCAGGATGTTACAGATGCTTTAACAGGTTTTACAGATTCAGATGCTTACATTAATCAATTGACAAATTATATAAATAATTTACCAAATTAGTATGAACAGAGGTCTTAAAATAACACTAATAGTAGTTGGTTCACTTGCAGTAGCAGGTGGAATAACTATTGGTATAATTAAAAACGCTCGAAAAAGAAAAGAGCAAAAAGAAGAACTTGAAAAAGAACTTCAAAATGCACAGGAATTGCAACAAATACAAGAAGAATTAGAATCTACACAAGACACAAATAATGATGGTAATAAAATTATCCCGTTACGAAATCTTGATAAGGTAATAAATAATTCTTTCAAAGAAATTAAGGGTGTTAAATTATACCCTGCAAAAAAATCGAAAGACCCAATACAGGGGCATCCTTACGCAGAAGGATTTGCAAATATTCGTGAAACTCCCGAAGTAAATAATTCACAAGGAATTATGGATTTATGGCAAGATAATTTACTTGGTAAAGTAAGTGCAGGTTCAAGCATAGGAACAATTATTTCGGAACAATATGATGATATGACACCAAAAATGCGTTGGTTTAAAGTTAAATTAACTAAAGCAATTGGTAGTTCAAAATATGGTTGGGTTCGTGGCGACAATGTTACGTTTCAACCAATAAATAAAAAAAGCAGTACATCGAAATTTGAAGGGGATTTTGTAGAAAAATACGATAACTCTTATCAGTTAGGTGCAGAAGTATTTCCACATTCAAATTGGATGATAGGTTATCCTGCTTATGGAAATGACGTTACTTCCGATTTTGAAGGAAATTTGGATTTAGATATATAATAAAAATTAATATAAAAAAATGGCAGATTTAATTACGCTCGAAGGTAAAGCACAGGAAAAAGGAAAAAAAGTTACAGGATATAAATTCCCTAATAATTTAGATGAATTAAAATTTCCATTTAAGTTATTGTTTCATCCTAATTATAAAATTGGTTTAAAAGAAAGAATAAAAACAGATAAATCAGTAAGTTATAAAAATGTAGATGTTCGACCAACAGAAACTACATTTGTAAAAAGAGATGGAAATGACCTTGTTACAAAAGAAGATTATTTCTTACATTCATTTGATAAAAATATGGTTGTTATTTCTCCCGAAAAAATAAATTCAGATACAATTCCTAATGTACCAACAAGCGATACAAAAGAATCAATATCAACATCTACATCAAATTCTACATTAGAACAAGATTTAAACAATTCACCACTTGGTAAAACGGCACGAAAAGTTCAAATTGGATTTTCAGTTGTGGCTTGGGGGATATTTGGTGTTTTAGCATATAAATTTTGGAACAAATCAACTACTTGGAAAGTAATGCTTTCTGTATTTGGTGCATATAATATTTATAGCACTTATAAGGTATTTAGTAAACCTGCATTAAAAGTAAGTGGCGGTTCTAATTCAAACACAGGAACAACAACAGGAACAACAACAGGAACGACAAATAATTTAACTAAATCTCAAAAAATAGATTTGATAATTAAAAATCAAAGTGGTGGTGAACCTATGGATGCTGATGAAGTTAATAATTCAAAATCATTTTTTAACACTCTTAATGATGCAGAATTAAATATTTGGATTCCATTATCTAAAGCATTGAAAGATACAGAAATATCACAAGCAGGAAAAAGTGGAGATAAGCAAAAACTATATAGTTTAATTCAATCAAAATATGGATTAACACAAAAACAAGTTGATGAACAAATGAAAAAATTCGGTGAGTTTTTAATGGGTGCTACGGAAACTGCTATGGGTGGTTCTCAATTCACAGGTACAAATAATATGTTCAGCAACTTTGAAAACAGTTTAAATTTAGATTTATAATTATTAAAAAATAAGAAAAAATGGCAACAAAAGGTGGCTCAAAAATATTTTGGATTATTGGTGGTCTGATAGTCGTAGCAGGTAGTGTAGGTGCATATTTTCTTTTGAGAAAACCAAGAGAAGAAGGTGGTAACGAAGATGGTGAAGTAGATACAGATTCGGGTTCAGATTCGGGTTCGGGTTCAGATTCGGGTTCGGGTTCGGGTTCGGGTGGTTCAACAAACATAGCACCTGCTGAATTAGGCGATTCTACTAAAATAAAAGCGTTTCAAGATTGGATGGACAAAAAAGGTAGAGGTTGGATTTTAAAAGATGGTAAATGGGTACTTTTAAATAAAGGTAAGGGTTACGGGAATTATGGTGATTCAACGGAAGCCGTTTGGAAAGTATATGGTAAAGAATATTTAAACTCATTATCAAATACACCGAAACCTTCTTCTGCACCTAATAAAGATATAGAACTTATTATTAAAGAAGCGACAGGTAGCAAAGCCGATAAGAGTGTACTTGAAGGAAAACCTTCTTCTTGGGTAAAAGATTGGGCAAATGCTATCCGTGATAAAAGAACAACATTCTTTTGGACTAAAAGTGAAGGTGGTAATAATAAAACATACAAAGTTTCCGATGGTTCAGTATTGTTAAATTACATCCCTGTTGGAAATGTATATTACGCTTCAAAAAGTGGTCAATTAGCAAAATCAGAAGCGAAAAATAGTGCGAGTGCGGTTAGCATAACAAAAGGTGAAGATTTAGGAAAAGCAGGTGATGTGTCGTATGATGGTAAAAGCGTGTTTATTTATTTCCCTAATAAGCAGGGCGGTGGATATTCTAAATGGATTTACGAATCTGCAATTACGAGTAAAAAACCATCTTCAAGTTTTATGGGGAATAAAATGGATTTAGATATGTTTTCCACATTTGATAATAACCTTGACTTAAATTTATAATTATGAATAAGAAAACAATAATATATATTTTAGGCGGTGTTGCTATACTTGGTATTGGCTTCTATATGCTTAATAAAAATAAAAAAACGGTAGAACAAAAAGAATCTTTAGATGAAACTAAAGACACGACTTCTGTTTTACCTGTATCTCCAATCGCACCTGCACCTGCACCTGCACCTGTTGTAAATGCAAATTCTATTTTCCCTATGCTTAAACAACCAAAGGTAAATACTGTTACGTCTACGGCAGGAGTATCATTGGATAAAATTCCAAAAATAATGTTAACAGATTCGGAATTGGAATTGCAATTACAAAATGCTTGTGGTAATAAAAGACCTACTTTTAAAGGAGGAAAAAGAGATTTGTATGATAAGTGCCGTTCAAATTTTAGAGATAATTTAAGAGCGCAAGGCTTAGTTTCATTTGATGGCTCATATTCAAATAACAGAAGTGTTAATGGAACAGGATTCTTTTCTAATTTCGATAATGGTTTAAATTTAGATTTATAAAAAAAAAATCAAAAAAGGTATGAATAACAAAACAATAATATATATTTTAGGCGGTGTTGCTATACTTGGTATTGGCTTCTATATGTTTAATAAAAATAAAAAAACGGTAGAACAAAAAGAATCTTTAGATGAAACTAAAGACACGACTTCTGTTTTACCTGTATCTCCAATCGCACCTGCTCCTGCACCTGCACCTGCACCTGCTCCTGCTCCTGCTCCTATTAAGCGA
>Ga0208597_1000091_pt1 | contig 32103 bp, 26 predicted proteins | sample LakMenEpi05May12_FD_150673 | JGI IMG/M metagenome (GOLD analysis project Ga0208597, IMG submission 150673) | Freshwater microbial communities from Lake Mendota, WI - 05MAY2012 deep hole epilimnion (SPAdes) | ecosystem: Environmental > Aquatic > Freshwater > Lake > Epilimnion/Euphotic zone ...
TGGTGAGGAAATTATTGTCCTCGGGGGAATACGAACGTGTAATGCCTAGGCATTCATGGAACAGCGACCATATTGTGGGTAGAATTGTGCTTTTTGAATTGACCCGACACAGCGATCATCATTTTAAAGCCACTCGAAAATATCAAATCTTAAGACATTTGGACGAAAGCCCACAGTTGCCGTTGGGATATCCGGGTAGTATGTTGTTATCGTTAATTCCACCCCTCTGGTTTCAATTTATGAATAAAAAAATTCCACAATATTAAACTTTTTGTATAATTTTGTTTTCTAAAATATAGATTTACTTTAAATTAATAAAATTATGAGAAAAATATCAATTTTATGCTTTGTAGCATTGTTTGCATTTCAATCATGCAAAAAAACAGAAACACTTACTTCCGAAGATCAAGAAATCGTAGAAGATAATTCACATTCGGAGCAAATAAGTGAAGATGCATCAAAAATTACGGATGATGCATATTATGCGTCTACCAATATATTGGTGCGCGATAATAGTAGTGCTAGTGCTGTATTGGCAGATACCGTTAAAATTATAAAAAATGCTTCGGATAGTTCTATTACAGTTGATTTTGGTACTAATGGTATCACTTGTAGAGATGGACGTGTTCGTTATGGAAAAGTTATGTTTAAATTCACAAATGGATATAGAAAAACAGGTTCATCTGTTACTCAAACATTTGATGGATACAAAGTAGATGATCGTACTATCAATAATTCTTCTACCAGAACGATTACTTATAATGGTACCAATGCATCAGGACAGCCTTATTGGACTGTTGTAGCAAATATGAGCATCACTAAAGCTAATGGAAAAATTGTTACTTGGAATTCTAATAGAACAAGAACTATGACGGCAGGAGCTTCTACTCCATTGAACTGGACCGATGATGTGTATGAAATTTCGGGGGGAGCATCAGGCGTTACAGGTAATGGCACTTCTTATACATTGACTATTAATAAAAATTTATTGATTCGAATAGGATGTAAATATATTCAAGATGGAATCATTACCATGACAAGAGGTACGGTTTCGTATTCAATTGATTATGGAACTCCAACCAGCAGTAACAATTGCGACAATCAAGCTACTTTTACCATGAATGGAAAATCTACGGTATTTACTTTGAGATAAATTTACCTTGGTTTATTGATATTAGAAAGGCTACTCAATTGAGTAGCCTTTTTTGGTTAAATTTTAATTATAAAATAGCTCAACCTATTTTACAAATGTTCTAATGATGTCTTCGTGTTTGCGTCTCACTTTTGGTGCTTTTACAAGATAGTCATTGGCTTCGTCTCTATGTCCTACTGCCATTAGAACTCCAGCCTCCATACCCATTTGTGGCAATCCCATAAATTCACTTACCGCTTGTCTGTTAAATCCTTCCATTGGAGTAGCATCTACATGCTCTAGAGCCGCTGCCATGAGTGCAAATCCTAAGGCAATATATGCTTGATCTGATGCCCAAGCCGTTTGTTCTTCTTTGCTTTTTGACAATACAAATCCTTCAATACTTTTTTTAAATCCATCTAAACTTTCACTTGAAACACCTCTTGTTTCCATGATATTTTGTATATAAAGTTCCATTTTTTCTGCAAAATTTGCAGTCCAATTAGCAAATACTAATACAAAATCACTTTCTTTAACTTGTGGCTGATTGAAGCACAAAGGCGAAAGCAATTCTTTCGTTGCCGTATCTTCGATTACAAATATATCAAAAGGTTGCATCCCCAATGAAGTAGGTGCTAGTTTGATAGCTTCTAAAATTCGTTCACGTTTTGATACGTCAATTTTACTGCCGTTCATTCTTTTGGTAGCATATCTCCAATTCAAATTTTCTATATAATTCATTCCTGTATTTTTTTGAACAATATTACATTTGTTATTCAAATTAAGTTCAAGTCAATGATACAAAATAATATACATTAATTTCAAAATTAAACTATTTTTGCTTAAATAATCATGACAAATACTTGTAAAGATATAGAAGTGTATATTCAATCGTTCACCATTCAATTTCCGTTGTCTCAGCCCATACCTTATGATTTAATTGGAGAAGTACTGATTTTCAGGTAATTTAGTTATAGCTTTGTGTCAAAGGCGGATTCAATGTGTAAATTCAATTTGGTATACTTTTTTAAAGCTAAAAACAACGTAGTTTTTAAATTATTTTCAATGTTTAAGAGCTTTCTATATACTTTTGCTATATAAATTTATATATGAATAGTCCAAAAGGTATATTGATTCCCATCGGTGGTAATGAAGATAAAGGTATAGAAAAAAACGAAATGTATACGCTTGAGTTTATCAAAGAAGGAATTTTGAGCTATGTGGTAGAAGAGGCTGGAGGCAAAAATGCAAAAATGGTTATTATTCCTACCGCATCAAGTATTCCCGATGAAGTAATGGATAATTATAATACGGCCTTTACCAAATTAGGATGTACCAATATACACATGCTTGACATTAGAGAAAGAGAGGATTCGGAAACACCCCATGCCATTGAGCTAATTAAAACTGCAAAATGTGTAATGATGAGTGGAGGCGATCAATCCAAAATAACAGATAAAATTGGCAACACTGAAATTCATCGAATTTTATTGGATCGATATCAAAATGAAGAAGGTTTTGTGATAGCAGGCACAAGTGCAGGTGCTATGGTTATGTCCGAAGAAATGATTTCGGGAGGCAGCGCTACAGAAGCCTTAATGAAAGGAGCCGTTAATATGTACAAAGGACTTGGATTAATCCCTGAATTGATTATTGATACTCATTTTGTAAAAAGGGGGCGTTTTGGAAGACAAACTGAAGCCGTGGCTATGTTCCCAAAACTTATTGGCATAGGTCTATCGGAAGATACAGCCATGATTATCAGAAATGGGGAAGATTGTACCGTTATTGGTTCAGGGATGGTTATTATTTTTGATGGATCTCAGATAACGCAAAATAATCATCATATTCTAAAAGCAGATACTCCTTTAACCATAACCGACCTTAAAATTCATATTTTGTCCAATGGCGATCAATATAATTTTAAAACAAAAGGTATACGCGTTTTACCAATTGGGAGCAAGCATTTATAACTTTTTTAATTTGCAAATAAGAGCAATATTGTATTCTAAGTAAATCAATCTTTGTAGATAGCAATCATATCCAGGCCTTGATTATTTCGGGCAGCTCTGTACATGCCTTCTGTATTAAATGCAAATGAAATATTTCCTTTTGGATCAATCGCAATCAATCCGCCATCGCCTCCTATTTTAATCAATTTTTCCATAACGACTTCGTTAGTAGCTCTTTCCAAATCATATTCTTTATATTCCATCAGGCACGAAACATCATAAGCCACCACGCCTCTAATAAAATATTCACCACTACCTGTGCATGATACAGCACAAGTTTGATTATTGGCGTAGGTACCAGCTCCAATAATGGGACTATCCCCAATACGTCCAAATATTTTATTGGTCATGCCCCCAGTAGATGTGGCCGCTGCCAAATTTCCATTGATATCTATAGCTACAGCGCCTACTGTTCCAAATTTTCGTTCTGTATCTAACGAATGATCTAGCTGAAAAGAAGCCGTATTTTTAATTTTTTGCCATTGTTGAAATCTAAATTCATCATAAAAGTAAGTCTCATCTTCGAATTTATAATCGAGTGATTTTGCAAATTCAAGAGCGCCTTCACCTGCCAAAAATACAAAATCACTTTTTTTCATTACATCTTTTGCTAATTTGATAGGATTAGCTATGCCATGAATCAATGATACCGCACCTGCTTGTAGATTGGATCCATCCATAATAGACGCATCCATTTCATGGTTTCCTTTTGCTGAAAATACAGATCCTTTGCCCGCATTGAACAATGGACAATCTTCTAAATGTGCTACAGCAGTAGCCACTGCATCAAGACTGCTCCCACCATGTAACAATATTTCATAGCCAGCATTTCTACAATGCTCCAAAGCGGACATATATTTTTTTTCCATTTCTGGAGTCATGCTTTCGCGTGTAATAGTTCCTGCACCACCATGAATAGCTATAGATATTGGATTCATTTTTAAAATATTTATAATTTATAACCGCAATATTACTTCAAAAGTTCTTTTACATTTTTTTCTTTTCCCAAAAAAAAGAAAGGGGGGTACATAGAAATTTGTATTTGAACCCTTTAACTATTTAATTCAATCTAAAAGTTCAATCTAGCCTAAATAAAATTTTTAAAATTTAAAAAGTTTTTTAGTAATATCAAAAAAAAGTCCTATTTTAGTTGCTTAAAATAATAAATGTAATGAAGATTAGGAGTATAAATGCAATGAAAGGACCTAATTATTGGTCAATTAGAAGACACAAATTGATTGTAATGGTTTTGGATTTAGAAGCTATGGAGGAATGTCCTTCCAATAAAATTCCAGGGTTTTTGGAGCGATTAAAATTGCTTTTTCCTTCCATGTATTCACATCGATGTAGTGAAAATGAAGCAGGTGGGTTTTTCAAAAGAGTAGAAGAAGGCACATGGATGGGACATATTATAGAGCATATAGCATTAGAAATTCAGACCTTGGCAGGTATGGATACAGGATTTGGACGTACTAGAGGGTATGGCGAAGTGGGTGTGTACAATATTGTGTTTAGTTATATTGAAGAACAAGTGGGAAGGTATGCCGCCAAAGCGTCTGTAGCCATTTGCGAAGCATTGATTGCAGGAGAGCCTTATGATTTGGAAAAAGATATTACACACATGCGAGAGCTTCGCGAAGAAGTTCGTTTAGGCCCAAGTACGGGCTCAATTATTGAAGAAGCCGAAGCACGGGGAATTCCCTGGATTCGACTCAATAAACATTCCTTGTGCCAATTGGGCTATGGCGCCAATCAAAAACGAATTCAAGCTACAGTAACCAGCGATACCAGCAATATAGCCGTAGAAATTGCTTGTGATAAAGAAGAAACCAAATTCTTATTAGAACAAGCCGAAATTAAAGTGCCAAAAGGAATGATTATTCGAAGAGAATCTTCATTGGAAGATGCTTGTAGTCATGTGGGTTTTCCTTTAGTAATAAAACCCATTAATGGTAATCATGGAAGAGGTATCACTATCGGCATTCAAAATCTTGCTGATGCCAAAATAGCTTTTGACGCCGCAAAAGAAGTTTCAAATTCTATCATTGTAGAGCAATTAATACAAGGAAAAGACTATAGATTGTTGGTTATTAATCATAAATTAGTAGCCGCAGCTTTGCGAACGCCAGCTAATATTATAGGCGACGGTATGCATACTATTCAACAACTCATAGATGCTACCAATGCCGATCCTAGACGAGGTTATGGTCATGAAAATGTATTGACTCAGATTAATGTCAATCAAATGACGCTCGATTTAATTCATAAAGAAAATTATACGTTAGATACCATTTTACCTGATGGCGAGATATTGTATCTCAAAGACACGGCAAATCTGAGCACAGGAGGAACGGCAGAAGATGTAACGGATATTGTTCATCCTACCAATGTTATGATGGCAGAACGAATTAGTAGAATAGTAGGTTTGGATATATGCGGAATAGACTTAATGACCCATGATATTAGCCAGACACTAGAAGAAACAAATGGTGCTGTCATAGAAGTAAATGCGGGGCCTGGATTTCGAATGCACTTAGCTCCCACAAAGGGATTGCCAAGAAATGTAGCTGCGCCTGTAATTGATAAGTTATTTCCTCCGGGCGCTCATTTTACAATTCCTATTATGGCTATTACAGGTACCAATGGAAAAACGACCACCACTCGATTATTGGCTCATTTAGCAAAACTTAAAGGCTATAAAGTAGGATATACCACTTCTGATGGAGTTTATATTCAAAATCAAATCATGATGAAGGGGGATTGTACTGGGCCTTCAAGTGCAGAATTCGTTCTGCGCGACCCAACGGTTGATTTTGCGGTATTGGAATGTGCTCGTGGAGGCTTGCTTAGAGCAGGGTTAGGATTCAAACAATGTGATATTGGAATTGTAACCAATGTAGCCGCCGATCATTTAGGACTTTCAGGGATTCATACGGTTGAACAATTGGCAAAAGTAAAAGCCGTGATTCCCGAAACCGTAAAACCCGGTGGAACCGCAATACTCAACGCCGATGACGAACTAGTATATGCTATGCGAAAAAATGTGAATGCCAATGTTGCTTTATTTTCATTGAATGAGAACAATCCACACATCAAAGCCATCCAAAAAAGAGGAGGATACAGTGCTATATATGAAAATGGGTATATTACAATATGTAGAGGTACATGGAAAATGCGTATCATCAATGCTGTAAATGTGCCCTTGACTTATGGGGGTAAAGCACTTTTTATGATTCAAAATGTGCTGCCTGCTGTTTTGGCTGGATATATTCAAGGCATGAGTTTGGATGATTTACGATTGGGATTAGAGACTTTTTCGCCATCACCTAGCCAAACTCCTGGAAGACTCAATATGTTTGAATTTAAAAATTTTTCTATCCTTGTAGATTATGCTCATAATCCTGCGGGCATGCGAGCTTTAAAACAATTTACAGATAATCTTACCGCTACTAAAAAGGTTGGAATTATAGCAGGTATTGGCGACAGAAGAATTGAAGATAATAACGAAATGGGAAGTTTAGCTGCCGAAATGTTTGATGAAGTAATCATTAGACAAGACAAGCATTTGAGAGGAAAAACAGAGTTTGAAATTATTAAGATGCTGGAAGATGGCATCAAGATGAAAGATCCTAATAAAAAAACAACGATAATTCCATCTGAAAGAGATGCCATTATGCATGCAGTAACTCACGCTGAGGAGGGTTCTATTATTGTTTTATGTAGCGATGTGGTTCCAGATGCTTTGGATTTGGTCAAAAAATTAAAAGAAGAGGAGTCTAATAGTCTATATAAATTATAGTGTTCTGAGCTAAATACCTAAGCCTTGATGGTATTGGTTATACTAAAATGGTTAGATTTTATATTATTGTACAGAATTTTGAATACTGCCAAAACATTTTTAACCAAGTAAAGATAAAGTCTTCAAAGGATTATAACGTATTGCAATAAAATCATTTAATTAAAAAAAAAATGTTATTTTTGCATCCCCATTTTTTCGAAAGTGGAGATAGAAATTATTTATTAACCCTTAAAATTTAAAGTCTTGGAAAATTTACAAGATACGGCGGCAGAGTTTCCGTCTAAAAAAACAGCTCACGACGAATTTGATTGGTCTATTAGTAAGAAAAATGTTACTTCTTATGATGAGGCTACAAAAAAAGAATACGATGCAATGTATTCAAATTCAATTACAACTATTACTGAACATGAAATTATTGTAGGTAAAGTAGTAGGTGTTACATCTTCTGATGTAGTATTAAACGTAGGTTTCAAATCCGATGGATTAGTGCCACTTTCTGAATTTAGAGATGTAGAAGATTTGGCAGCAGGTCAAGAATATGACGTGTATGTAATGAGCAAAGAAGACAAAAAAGGTCACTTGATTTTGTCTAGAAAAAATGCAAAATTATTCAAAGCGTGGGAAAATATCAAAACTGCGCATGCTAATGAAGAAATTGTTACAGGTCATATCATGAGCAAAACAAAAGGTGGTTTGATTGCAAACGTATTTGGTTTGGAAACATTCTTGCCAGGTTCTCAAATCGATGTAAAACCTATTACGGATTACGATCAGTATGTAGGCAAAACATTGGACCTTAAGATAGTGAAAATCAATGAATTGATCAAAAATGCCGTAGTTTCTCATAAAGCATTGATTGAGGCAGACTTAGAGGGTCAAAGAGCTGAAATCATTGGTCAATTGGAGAAAGGACAAGTATTGGAAGGTATTGTGAAAAACATTACAGATTTTGGTGCATTTATGGACTTAGGTGGTGTAGATGGATTGTTATATATAACAGATATCTCTTGGGGTAGAATTAGTCATCCTTCTGAAGTTTTGGAAGTAAATCAAAAAGTAAACGTTGTAGTTTTAGATTTTGATGATGACAAAAAACGTATCTCTTTGGGAATGAAACAATTGACGAAACACCCTTGGGAAGAAATGGCTGATAACCTTAAAGTAGGCGAGACCGTAACAGGAAAAATCGTAAATGTAGAGGATTATGGTGCATTTTTGGAAATTCAACCGGGTGTAGAAGGATTGATTCACGTATCTGAGCTTTCATGGAGCAATCAACCAGTCAATAGTCGTGAATTCTTCAAAGTAGGAGATGTTCATACTTCAAAAATTATGACGATTGACAATGAAGATAGAAAAATGTCTCTTTCTTTGAAACAATTACAAGAAGATCCATGGTCAAAAGTAGCCGATAAATTTACACAAGGTTCTAGACATAAAGGTGTTGTTAAAAACATTACACCATATGGTGTATTTGTAGACTTGGTAGAAGGAGTAGGTGGTATGGTTCATATCAGCGACCTTAGCTGGACAAAACGTTACAATCACCCATCTGACTTTACAGCAGTAGGACAAGAATTGGATGTAGTAATTTTGGAATTGGACAACGAAACAAGAAAAATTTCTTTGGGACACAAACAAATTGAAGAGGATCCATGGGATACTTTTGAAAATGTATTCCCTGTAGGAAGTGTTCATGAGGCTACCGTTACAAAAAGAGATGAGAAAGGTGCTGAAGTTTTATTGCCTTACGGATTGGAAGCATTTGCTCCTACCCGTCATGCAAAAAAAGAAGATGGCTCTATCATCGATGTAGATCAAAAATACAGCTTCAAAATTATTGAGTTTGATAGAAATGATAAAAGAATCATCGTATCTCACACAAGAGTTTGGGAAGAAGAAAAACAAGAAGTAAAATCGGCTGAGCTTAATGAGAAAAAAGCAGAAAGCAAAAAAACAAAACAAGCAGTTCAAAAGATCAATCAATCTATTGATAAATCTACATTGGGTGACTTGGATATGCTTCAGCAGTTGAAAGAACAAATGGATAACGAAGAAAAATAGATTTTGATAAAGTAAAAAAAATGAAGATTTTTAGTATTTCTTTTAAAAATATATTCCTTTTTCTTTGCCTATTTTCTGCAATACAATTTCAAGCTCAAGATTCTGTCAAGATAGCAGAGACGAAAGCTAAAATTGCAGAGCTAGAAAAACAAAAAGCATCAATTGATGCCGAAATAGGCAAGTTTAAGGCTACGCTTCCTGTTCCTGTAAAACCAAATTGGACATACAAGGGCAATCTAGCTATGAATATTGGTCAAAATCTCTTGAGCAACTATGCTGCAGGAGGGGTTAGTAATTTCAATTTTCAAGCATTATTACACATAGAAGCTAATTATGAAAAAGGACCACATCGTTGGTTGAATTCATTTGATGGTCGAATGGGATTTGTTAAAAATTATGATCCTAGTGTAGATATAGATATGCCATTGTTGAAAAACAGCGACGTTTTGCAGTTGAGTACAAAGTATTTTTACAATATCAATAAGAGTGGAAAATGGAGTGGCGCGTTCATCTCCAATTTCACCTCTCAATTCATAAAAACTTGGGATAATAATAAAGACACCGTTTTGGTTTCAGATTTTATGGCACCAGGAATTTTGGAGTTGAATCCCGGTATAGAGTATAGACCTTTAAAATATTTGTCTATATTTTTCTCTCCTGGTATTGGGAAATTTACATTTGTAACCAATGATTATCTTATCTCTAGACCCGAAGGCGCTTTTGGTAATAAACAAAATCAAAATATTCGATCTGAGTTTGGTGCTAAGTTTGATGCATCTTTTGAAAAAGAACTTTTCAAAAATTTCTTATTGCGAAGTAGATTACAATTGTTTAACAATTACTTGAGATCGGACAGAGATCCTGACGGTTCTACAAGAAGATGGGAAATAGATGTAACCTCACAAACCGATATCTTTTACAAGTTAAACAAGTATATTGCATTCAATTTGAGCTTTTTAATGCTTTATGATGCAGATGTATTGATAACCAATCCTAAGACGTTTGCAAAAGAACGTAAACTTCAAATCAAAGAATCTTTTGGAGTGGGAATGGTATTCGGATTTTAATTTTATAATATTGCAACAATTTTTTTGCAATATTTAAGTTATCAAACTGCCTACAAGTATTATATTTGTAGGCAGTTTTTTTTATGGGTAAATTTAGATTTCTTTTTTTAGTTTTTTTCTTGATAGGTAGCCAAGCAAATACAATATTTGCACAGCGTTTTATTACAGGAAAAATTATAGATAGAAAAGAAGGAAAAGCGCTTCGTGGTTGCTCTATTTATAATGTATCTACCCAGTATGGAACCGTTTCCAATGAAGATGGACTCTATCGAATATCGGCAAATAATGGAGATTTGATACAGTTTTCTTTTATTGGCATGGAAATTCAAGAATTTTATATAGTGGACTCCTTGAGCGAGCTTAATGTATCACTTACGTATTATATAAAACCTATTAAAAATGTAGTAATTTCTTCCAGAAGTCTTGCCAGTCAATCTATTTTGTACAATAAAAATTATGGCAAAAAAGAAGATAAACCAAAGCAAAGATTAAAATCGCACTCCGATTATATGAAAGATGCGGGAGCTTCTATGGGCATCAACGGTATGTCATTTTCACCCATAACCTATCTGTATTATGCTTTTAATAAAAAGGAGCAGCGTCGTCTTCAAGCATTGCAAATGATAGAAAAAAGAGATGTAAGTAATATGAAATATAGTTATGACTTTATTGCTATGATTACGAAAGAGACCGATGAGGATGAATTACAGCGTATCAAAAGGCATTGTTATTTCACAGAAGATGAAATCCTCGAAAGTACATATTACGAGCTTGGCGTAATGCTGAAGAACTGTTATCTCGATTATTTACAACAAAAAAATTAGCATAAAATAGCTAAATTCTTAGTATCTTGCACCTCAAAATAATAAATTATCTATATGAAACCTTTTAGCATAATTCTTTTTTCAGCATTGATTTTACTTACATTTAGTTGTAAAGAAGTATATGACAACCCTATTCAAAAAACGCCTGCGGCTATTTTGGATACTACATTTTTAAATTCTAATACACTAGTTCAGATGCCAAAGAGAGTATTGGTAGAAGAGTTTACTGGAGTGAAATGTTCCAATTGTCCTGATGGACATATCGTATTAAAAACGCTTCAAGATAAGTATAAAGAAAAGATGATTCCAATCAGTATTCATAGTTATTTTTTAGGTTCGCCTTATGGAGAAGAACAAAACTTAACTAATAAATTTGCTCAGAGTATTTGGAATCTATTAGGAGGTTCCGAAAAACCTACGGCTGGTGTTGATAGAATCGCCAATAGTGCTACCAAAAGCAATTTTCCCAGAACCGATTGGGATACAAAAATTGCAGAACGATTGACAACGGCATCCAATGCTAATATATTGGATACGATATTTTTTGATAATTTAAGACAAAAATATATCTATCAAGCCAAAGTTGAATTTACACAAGAAACATCTGAACAAGTTGCCCTAGCCGTAGCTCTTACTCAAAATAAAATTGTAGCAACACAATTGAAAGGAATTGTAGAAATTGAAGATTATGATCATGAACATGTACTACGTTATATGTTTACCGATATCAAAGGCGATGCACTCCTTTTTTCTAATGGATTGTCGAAATATGAAAAAGGTCGTACCTATATTAAGCAATTTGAAATAGATGTCACTAAAATTAGAGATCGAGATGGAAATGGCACCTTGGATTCAGAAGAATTAAAAAATGTAATCACACTTGAAAATTGCGAAGTGGTTGCTTTTATATCTAAAATTAGCAATAACAATGTAGTACAAGCAACTGTACGAAAAGTAAAGTAGCCTAAAAACGAATATTAAAAAGCCCAAAACTTAAGTTTTGGGCTTTTTGTTTTATCTAATTGTATAAAAAAATTATTTGTACATAATGCGTTCTAATACTTATTATACCCCTCAAAATCCTTATGATCTAGTTGGTAAAGTTCATTATGGGATAAGGATTTGAAATAATCCAAAGTGATTTTCAATCCTTCAGCTCGGCTTACTTTAGGTGTCCAATTTAAGAGTTCTTTTGCCTTATCTATATTGGGCTGGCGCTGCATAGGGTCATCTTGAGGTAATTCTTTATATACAATCTCAGATTTTCCATCAAACAAGTTTTTGATTTCCTCCGCAAATTGTTTTATCGTGATTTCATCGGGGTTACCTATGTTTACTGGATACGCGTAATCGCTCATCAGCAAACGATAGATACCCTCAACCAAGTCTGATACATAACAAAAAGAGCGCGTTTGGCTGCCATCGCCAAAAATAGTCATTGGCTCGCCACGGAGCGATTGTCCAATAAAAGCGGGCAATACACGTCCATCATTCAAGCGCATTCTGGGGCCGTAGGTATTAAAAATTCGTACAATTCGAGTCTCTACTTGGTGGAAACGATGATATGCCATCGTAATAGCTTCTTGAAATCGTTTGGCTTCATCATATACACCTCTAGGTCCTATAGGATTTACATTGCCCCAATATGCTTCTGTTTGAGGATGTACCAGTGGATCGCCATAGACTTCAGAGGTAGATGCTACTAGGATACGAGCATTTTTTGCTTTTGCCAATCCCAAAAGATTATGCGTACCAAGGCTGCCTACTTTGAGTGTTTGAATAGGGATTTTTAGATAATCAATAGGACTAGCAGGCGAAGCAAAATGAAGAATATAATCCAAATGACCCGGGATATGGATATATTTACTCACATCGTGGTGATAAAACTCAAATTGAGGTAATTTCATCAAATGTTCGATATTTTTCATTTGCCCTGTAATCAAATTATCCATTGCAATGACCTCACAGCCTTTATCTATAAAATAATCGCATAGATGTGAACCTAAAAAGCCCGCAGCACCTGTTATTAAAACTTTCTTAGTCATTTTTTATATCTTTTCGTCCTATACTATAATATTCAAATCCTTCTTCGTATATATCATTTAATTCAAATAAATTTCTTCCATCAAAAATGCATGGGGATTTCATCATTTCTTTCATTTTTTTGAAATCAGGCGTTCGAAATGCATTCCATTCGGTAACAATAACGAGTGCATCGGCATTTTCAAGAATTTCATACATATTCTCTCCAAAATGAATTTTTTGGCTATATTTTCTAGCCACATTTCCCATTGCTTCGGGGTCATAGACGTGAATTTGAGCTTCTTTTTTGAGCAATTCATCTATCAAATACAAAGCTGGAGCTTCACGAATATCATCGGTATTGGGCTTAAATGCTAGTCCCCATATAGCAATTTTTTTGCCTTGAAGATCCATTTTGTCTTGCATTCTTTCAAAGAAAATTTGGCGTTGTTTTTGATTTACATCTATTACCGCATTTACGATTTTAAAATCATAATCATATTCTTTTGAGATGCTTTGAAGCGCTTTGACATCTTTTGGAAAGCAACTTCCTCCGTATCCAATACCTGGAAATAAAAAACGATTTCCAATACGATTGTCCGTTCCTATACCTTTTCGTATATCATTAATGTCAGCACCTACTTTCTCAGCCAAATTAGCCATTTCATTCATGAAAGAAATTTTAAGTGCTAGAAAAGAATTAGCGGCATATTTAGTCATTTCGGCCGATTTTTCATCCATGATAATCACAGGATTGCCTTGACGAACAAAAGGGGCATAGAGTTTTTTCATTAAATGGATGGCTTGTTCGCTACTACTTCCAATTACAATTCTATCGGGCTTCAAAAAATCTTCAACAGCATATCCTTCGCGTAAAAACTCAGGATTGGATACCACATCTACTTTTGTAGCACATTTCTCATCAAAAATAGCTTGCACTTTGGCCGCAGTACCTACAGGTACCGTACTTTTATTTACCACAATTTTGTAATCCGTAATGATTTGGCTCAATTCATGGGCCATATTGAGTACATAACTCAAATCGGCCGAACCATCCTCGCTTTCGGGCGTAGGAAGTGCTAGGAAAATAATGGTAGCTTGTTCTATCGCATCTTTGAGGTTCGTTGTAAATTCTATTCGCCCTTCTTTGATATTTCTTTTTAGCAAAATATCCAAGGTAGGTTCATAAATGGGTACTTCTCCATTTTGAAGCTTGAGTACTTTTTCTTCTTGAATATCTACACATATCGTATTGATGCCTGTCTCTGCAAAACAAACACCCGATACCAATCCTACATATCCTGTTCCAATAACGGCTATTTTCATCTTTGTAAATCCTAATTTATTACGCAAAAATAGCTTTTTTATATTAAAAATTAATGAAATGTATTAGAAAATCCTCGAATTTATTGGAATTGCTTATATATTTGTGCTTTGAAAAGGAAAGATTTAATAGAAATGATGAAACACGTTAGAACTCGATTCGCACCTTCACCTACTGGGCCTTTGCATATGGGAGGTATTCGCACGGCATTGTATGCGTATTTATTTGCAAAAAAACATAAAGGCGATTTTTTGTTGCGTATCGAAGACACAGACCAGAATCGAACGGTGGAAGGCGCAGAAGCCTATATAATTGAAACCTTGAAATGGTGTGGGATTACACCCGATGAAGGTGTAGGTTTTGGTGGGGAATATGGTCCTTATCGTCAATCGGATAGAAAGGCTATTTATAAAGAATATACCCAGAAATTGATAGATAATGGGAGTGCTTATTATGGCTTTGATACAGATGAAGAACTTGCAATATGGAGAGCGGCTTCGGCCGAAAAGAATAATGGTATTTCGGATGCGTATAATTTTTCTACTCGTGGAGCGATGCGAAATAGTTTAACACTTTCCAAAGATGATGTGGAGGATTTATTGAATAAAAATACGCTTTATGTTATCCGCTTGAAAGTGGATGATGGAGAGGATTTGGTATTTGAAGACACTATCAGAGGACAAGTAGCGTTCAAAAAGTCGCAATTGGATGATCGAATTTTATTGAAAAGTGATGGAATGCCTACCTATCATCTTGCCAATGTGGTAGATGATTATTTAATGAAGATAACAGATGTGATTAGAGGTGAAGAGTGGTTGGCGTCTACACCCCATCATATTTTATTGTATAGAGCGTTTGGCTGGGAGGCCGATATGCCTAGTTTTTCGCATTTACCATTGATTTTAAAACCCGATGGAAAAGGTAAATTGAGCAAAAGAGATGGAGATAGATTGGGATTTCCAGTATTTGGATTGGCTTGGACCGATCCAGAAAGTAAAGAAACCTCGCTGGGATACAGAGAAAAGGGATTTGAACCGCATGCGTTTATCAACTTTTTGGCTATGCTAGGTTGGAATGATGGTACAGAAAAAGAAGTTTTTTCAGATGAAGAATTGATTGAAAGTTTCTCTTTGGAGAGAGTCCATAAAGCGGGTGCTAAATTCAATTATGACAAAGCAATATGGTTCAATCAACAATTTTTAAAACATGTAGATTTGTCCCATTTAATATCATATTTTGAATCGTATGCTTCCAAAAATAGTTTAAATGTATCAAAGGAATTTATCCAAAAATATTGTGAAATTTTTAGAGATCGCATTTCATTTTTATATGAATTGGAAACTATAGGAGGCTATTTGTTTGGACCTTTGAAAACAATAGATATGGATTCCTTGAAGAAAAAATGGACTTCAAAATCATTAGATTTTATTATTGATTATACGGCTAAATTAGAATCTATCGAATTTGAGCCTATTGCTTTAGAATTACTTTTCAAAGAATTATTGGTGAGCTATGAAATGGGGATGGGGCATATGATGCCTATATTTAGAATAGCGCTTACAGGAATTATGCAAGGGCCTTCGGTATTTGATACGATGATATTATTGGGGAAAACGGAGAGTCTTGAGCGTTTTAAAAATTTAGAAAATATTACAAAAGAATTTTAAAAATTACCTTTAATAATTTCTTTGATTTTATCTTTGATACATTGCTCTAGTTTGCTCGTATCACATTTGCATACATAAGAGTCTTTCAATTTATCACAAATTTTATCTTTCATTTGTTTTTCTTTGTAGAGAAAATCCATACAATCACAACAATTTCTAAGATGGTCGATTAATTGATTTTTAGCAGTTTCATTTAGTTCATTGTCTAAATAAAACATCAATTGCTCTTTAATCTCTTTACAAGTCACTGTACTCATTGAATAAATATTTTTTATGATTAAATTACCTTTTTTCTTTATAACCTAGATTTTTTCCATAGGCTTTTAGCTTTTCTTTCAATAGATTTCGGGCTCTAAAAAGTCTTGAACGAACCGTCCCAATTGGAATTTCCAAGATTTCGCTCAATTCTTCATAGCTAAATTCTTCAATATCGGCCAGCAAAATAATTTGTCTATAATCATGCTGAAGTGCTTCAAGGGCTTTGGTTACTTCATCGCCAATTAGACCTCTATAAGCATCTGTTGTTTGAATATAATTATGGTCAGATACATTGTTTAGTTCATCATCATTTTCATTATCTCCCGATTCATAAATGGTGTCAAATGAGAAATGTACTGGCTTACTATTTTTTTTTCGATAATCATTGATAAAACCATTCTTCATGATTTTGAAAAGCCATGCTTTTTCATTGGTTCCTTCTTGGAAATTTTCAATAAAACGAAAAGCTTTTATAAAGGTATCTTGCACCAAATCATTGGCATCGTCTTCATCTTTTGTAAGATAAAAAGCGTAATTATACAATTGTGAAAGAAAAGGAATAAATTTTAGATTAAAATATGCTTCCTTTTCTTTATTTGTTTTAAATACTTGTTTTTGTTCGGGCATTTGACTAACGAAAGATCTTACTTATTAATTTGAAATTTGATAGAATTTGTAATATCTCCGTTGCTCAATGTTATGTGGTAATTTCCGTTCGTTAAATTACTAAAATCAAATGGATGGATGGTTACATCTTTTCTGTGCATTAAAGGGGTGCTAAATACATTTTGACCCAATGCGTTGAATACATTCATTTCCAAATCACCCACTACAGGATGTGAAACTTCCAATTTTATAAATCCATCGGTAGAAGGATTTGGGAATACACTCAGTCCTAATTGGTTTTTAGATGAATTAGTAATAGCTGTTACATATTTTGGCTTACCAAAATAACTAATCCAAGCACCTCCGCCTCCTTTTTGGAATAAATTCTCAAACGTAATGTATTGAACATTATTTTCAATACCTGCGTCAGTGGGTTGTATTACATCATATCCAAAATTTAAATTTTGACCAGATACTAAATTAAGTAAAGAGCTATTGAATGGAAAATCTTTAGTTTTTATCCATGTTACATCAGTTTGATTGAGTGTAAAATCATTTGTACCATAAAAATTAACTAAATCCAATGCTTCGGTTCTTAGTGCGGTTACTTCGGCATTGTCGTAATAGAATTTAACATCAATTGGATTAAGTATAGTACCTGTATCTACGTCCAAATTCCAAAATCGTTTTGATAAAATAGAACCACTGAATTCATCTTTTACATTGACTCTATCTTGATACATATTAGGACGAACAATAATATCGGCATTGGTTTTGATCGCATTGGTGTATTTTCTTACAGCAAAAATGACTTTATCTTCATCATTAATAGGGCTAAAGTATGTCCATCCTGCACTATCAGTACATTGTTCTACCGCATCAAAAACGGAAGTAGGGACAAGGTAGGCAGAGGTTCTACCAACTTTAATTTTTACGGTAGCTGTTCTTGATGTAGTTATCAACGGACAAGGAGCAGTTCCTGTAATTTCTACTGTATAAGTACCTGTTGTCGTAGAATTAACTTTTTTAATTATTAATGTATTAAATGTATCTTTTGGCAATGGTGCATTATCTTTTTTCCATTGATATTTAAGACCATTTTGTGCAGTAACTTTCAATGTGTCAGTCGCACCTTCACATAGAATTATATTTTTTGGTTGGGATGTAATAACAACTGCTGGAGTTAAATTAATCCTGAAATTCGTACTTCCAATTTCATTACAACTGACATCACTATTTACTTTTACCATGTAAGTTCCCGTATCTCTAACACTTAAAAATTTAAGCAAGAATATTGAATCTACTTGGCTTTGCAAAGCAATACCATTTTTATACCATTGATATAATTTTACATTTTTTGTACTTAATCCAAATTTAATAGAATCGCCTTCACATTTTGTGAAAAGCGTTGAAGGATTATTTAGTAACTGTGGTTTTGCCAACACTTTTACGGTAATATCACTTGATGAAATATCGGGGCACGATCCATATGCATCTATGACATATTTGTAAATTCCTGAATCGGGCAACATAGCATTATTAGAAATAATTAATGTTGTATTTGAGTCATTTAAAGGTAAATTGTTTTTAAACCATTTAACGTTTTTAGCATTACTAAAGTTTGCAAGCAATTCTAGCTTAGTATTTTCACATACTGTTTTATTTGTAGAAATAAAATTTGAAATGGGCTTTGGAGAAACAGATACAATTACATTATTGGAAAATGCCGTTGTACATCCTTTATAGCTTTTAGCTTCAATAAAGTAGTAGCCAGTATCGGTCAATTTTGATCGTTGTCTAGTAAATGAATCCGCAAATTCAAATTGAATAGGACTACCATTTTTATACCATTGAAGTTGTGTGTAATTAGTAGGTGTGGACTTAATTTTGAGCTCAGCACCTTCGCATAGTTCAATTAAAGATGGTAATGCAGAAGTAAATGATGGATGAGGTACTACATTTAATTTAAATGTAGTAGATGTAATTTCTTTACAACGATACTTATCATTAATTTTCACCCTATAGTTACCGTTATCAGATAATTGAACGTTATTAAAATTGATAGAAGATTTATTTGGAGCCCCTATTACAACATTATTTTTGATCCAAGTAAATGTATCGCCAAGTAAATGATTTAATACATTGGAATCATTTCCACCTATACATAAATTTAGATAATTTAGTGTGTCAAGAATAGAAGCTGTTGGATAAAATGAAACTAATATTTTCTTAGAAATGGTATCTCTACTACAAAAACTGTCAGAAGAAACAGTAACGGTATAATACGCAGCATCTTTGGCAGATGTATTTAATACTTTATATGTTTTTAAAGTATTGGTAATAATAGCGGTATCATTTCTGTTCCATGTAAATTTATTTCCAAAAACATCGGTAGCGATAGTTAATTTTAAACTATCACCTTGGCAGAGTTCCGTTCTTTCAATATCCTGAGTAATTAAAGGCACTCGAGCTTTTATTACTTTTGCAGTAAGTGTGTCTAGTGAACCGTAGCATGGATTTGGAGAAATTCTAATACTATGAAAATACATGTATTGAGTAATTAAGTTCCCTAAATTATACCCACTTGTAATAGTCATTGATCCCGATGGTACCACAAAATTATAGGGGCCGGTAGTAGAACTGTTTAGTACCGTAAAATTACTTAAAAATTTTGCTATCAAGCGGTATTCCGTTCCTGCGCTGGGAACAGATAGGTTGAGAGGAATACTGGTAGCGGTGGTGGCATTAGCAGCATTTACAGAAATAGTATCTGTTTCTGATATGACATTACCTGCTTTATCAGTTACGGCTACCACTATTCTTCCTCCTGTAGCTTGACAAAATAGATTACAAGAATTTAAAATAACAGGTCTCGTCGTGTTAAATGCCAATCCTGTATTGATACTTGCAAAATTTAATGCAGTACCTAGTGTAGTTCTTCCAATGGTTTCATTGGTTTGTCGTCTAGCTCTAACGTAGAAAGAGGTTGTGTTATTTATATTAGGTGTCGTAAATTTTTTACCTATGCTAATAAAATCAAATTTGTTGCTTAAAGTAGAACTATACCAAACAAAAGAATCGGAAGCGGCTCCATTTACTGATAATAATAAAGATCCGCGTTCACATATTCTACCGGTGTCTACTTTTTGTGTAATGGTAGGATTCGTTACTGCAAAAATAGCCGTTGAAACAGTTGCTGTTGCATTAGAAGCATCCGTAACGGTAACACTAAAAGATTTTGCAGCGTCCAATAGTGTATTGATTGTTTTGGTTGTTCCAAGTTGAGTAGAACCCGAAGCCCATTGATATGAGAATGGAGGACAACCTCCTGTGTGGTTTACCGTCAATGTAATTTCATCTTGTAGACAATTGCTTATAAGTGCATTGTGAGAAATAGTTGGAATGATTGTTCCGCTCGATAAATTAACTCTCAATCGGTTTGTATCTCTCGTACAATTATTATTATCTGTGATTCTTACGCCTAAATTAGTAGGAAAGGCAGTGAATGTATGAATTAATGAGTCCGTATTATTAAATATTAAATTATTATTCAGTGTCCATTTATAGTTCAAAGGATTTATATAAATTTTGTAATCTTCAACTTCTCCTTGTGTATGGATTACATCATTTAAAAGAATAGGATTGATGCTATTTACAACTCTAATCCTAGTCATACCAGGTTTTGCATTTTTTTTGATAAAAATATTGCCTGTTTCTGTTCTCCCACCACGAACAGGAGATGAGACTGAATTATATACCATTTCTCCAGCATCATTAAAATAGCCATTTCCATTGAAATCAATATAAACAGCAAAATAGTTGAACAAAGTATTGGTAGATGAGCTAGATATAGAAATAGGATAGCTTTGACCAATATTGAAGGTATCCGTTCTAAGACTTGTAAAATTAGAATAGGCTCCTGCAGTCCCTACAGCCGTCCCAATAGTACCAGTTAAACTATTAATTGTAGAGGTATTATTAAGCGTACCTATTTGAAAATTTGTGATATCGGAGCCTGTTGTTGGAGCATTTATTGTAGGAGGTACATTGAATGATAAAGGATTGGTAGCTATAACACGCAAATATTTTGCAGTATTATTGATACAAGCCGCTGTGTCTCCAGAAATTGTAGGAATATAAGCACCTGAAACAATATTATCATTGTAAAAGTAAAATGGAGAAAAAGTAGTGTCTTCTGTGCTCATAATGCTTTCAATTCTATATCCAACCAATGCATTTGAAGGCGTTGGGATAGGAACGGTGGCTGTATATAAATTTCCACCAGTCGTGGTCATTCGAATTCTAGTATTTGCGCCGCCATCAAAATTGTATACGAGCATAACACTATCCAAAGCATTGCCAGGAACTAGCGTAGCCGAAATAGTTCTAGCTTGTGCTATACATGGGTTACTCGCACTTGTATGCGAAACATTTGAAATAATAGCTCTAATTAAAGCACTACCCAAAAATTCATCAGCCCCAATATCTGGTTTTGAAAGACTTCTTGCCGTTAGATCTATATCAAAAAACATTCCATTTGCAGCTCCTCCTCCTTTGAGTTTTGATACAGAATTGGGGACAATGTGTAAGTCAGTAGTGGAAACAAAAGGGGGATTTTCAACAATACTGTTAAATTCTTTCTGAATAGCATCTTGCCAATTGGCTAAAGTAGTAAAAGTTGTTGTACTAGATCCTAATACACCAACATGACCATTTGGAACCCAATAGCTATTATTATTGATAAGTGTTGAAGCAGGAATATTTTGTGTAAATAAAAAATGTGCAAACGTATTAAGTCCGATATTTCTATTGACAAAAATATTGGATTGCAAGGAAGAAAGTGTGGAAATACCTGTGGTAAAGGCAATCCCATAATTCGAATATTGTAATATCGTTCCTTGATTTGCTATTTCATTGAGAGCTATGGTGTTATTATCTATTTTAAGACCTAAAAATCCATTTCCAGTTACTCTTATTCCATAGGCTGCATTGGCTGGTGGAGGATTGAATTGAGCTATGTTTCTTCTTGCTACGATATCTCTTATGAAATTATTGCTAATTTCTACACTTTGACAATTGGTAGCGCCCGATAAATGAATACCATATACCCCAAAAACAGATGTTGTATTGTTCTTGAGATTATGGATATTGTTGAATCTGATAACAGTACCTGCTGCACTCACACCTAATTCAATACCTTTTGCATCCGATCCGTATCCTGTAGTAGACGTTTGACCTACTTGAATGTCATTTCCTTCAATAAGTGCGGATACACCACTTGATAAATTTGTGTTTATGCATGTATTGCTTATGAAAATTCCAACTCCAATTACATTGTCCGCATCAGTAGCATTTCCAATGATATTGTTTTGAATTTTTAGATTTTCAAATTCTGCATTGGTTGTCCCAAGTACATGAATTCCATTTGTAAAACGTCTAAATTCATTATTTGAGATTGTTGTATTGTGATTTAGTGAGCCTGAAGTCAATAGAGTTGTAGTACTAGCACCTGCTACTACAATACCAAAATTTAAAGTAGTAGGTGAAGCCACTCCATTTCGAGGACCAATAAAAATACAATTTCTAATTTTATTATTTGTAGCTCCATCGGTAGCCGAAGCTGATCCAATTTTGACATTAGCGACACTTAAAACAGCAGAAACTCCCGATGCAATCGTTAAATTTCTATCGCCAGTGATATTGGGATCATCTCCATCAATGGTTACATTATCCGCACCACTCAATTCAATGATGCTTCTATTTGTTAAACGAGTTGCATTTGAGTTAATGGTTACATTTCCCAAAGGTTTTATGGTTATATTTAAATAATTTGCGGCTCCTGTGCTAGACCCATTGAGAGGAATTGGAGTAGATGGCTCTGAAGTATTAGCTACAATAGTAATGGTAATATTCCCATTATGAATGCCATTATTGATAGCTGTAAAACAACTATTCAGTGTAGGATAACTTCCTGCCAATGTTCCACTGGTGGCAACCACATTCACGTTTTGAGCATGTAGCAGATGAATACAAAGAAGAAGTGCTGTAAAAACACTGTATTTCTTAGTTTTATAGATTATATTGTACAAATTCTGCATAGGAATTTTATTTACTTTTTTCAACTCACAAAGATAGTAAAAAAAAATAAATTAAAATAAGAATTCTAGTATTATATGTTTTTTTAATTTATTTGTAAAAAAACTTTCAATGTCAATCTACTAAAATGAACCAAAAACTACTGAAAAACTCCAATAAAAACTATTGAATAGGGTATTTCTATTGCCAAATTCGCTATTTTCTAAAATTCTACTATCTACATAGTTGACGAATTTATAACCTACACCAGCCTGCATTTTGAATATCTTAGCGGGCATGAATGCTATTTTGAATTCAGGACTTAATGTTAAAAAAGGTTTTGTATTAATAGTCCTTTTGGTTCCATTTAATTCTAAGTCATTAACGTTAGATAAAAAAGTCCCAACTTTAGCTGATAAAATAAACTGAATAGGTTTTTCTGCTAATATTACGGAACCAAATTGAACGCCTAAATCTGATGGCGAAATGGAAACAATAGAAGATTCGTTTTGTGAAGATAAATTATATAAATTTTTATCATCATAATTTGTTAATGAAGTAGTTTGGCTTCCATAATAAAATCCTGCAAAATAGACTTTATTAATTATGAGTCCGCCTCCACCATACATCCAGTTTCCTTGCAATCTAGAATTATGCATGATATTATATTCCAAATATCCATAGCCCCCAATTCCGTTATCATGTACTTGAGCATAAGTGCTTTTTCCTACTAAAAAAATGGATATAAGTATTAAAAATATTGTTTTTTTCATTTTACAAAAGATTAAAAATTAAAATTAAGTATTTTTTCATCCACAGCCATATTTCCACTGGCACTGGCATTCCATCCTGGCCAAAACATTTGCCCTGAAGTTTTTCCGTCAACTACTCTTCCTTTATCAAATTGAATCATAGTAGTGTTGAGGCTCATAGATACCCATCCTGGTTTTTTGTGGGCAAACATGGCCTTAGCTTTTGATACAGCATGTGCTTTCATGCCTTCTTTCCATCCTAGAAATTGCATACCTATATTAGCTATAGCTATTCCTTCTGTCTTTTTGTAATTTTCAATAGATACTTGATAATTCATCTCTTGTAACCATTGTTCTTCGTTTAAAATAAAGCCTAAGGATTTAATCCCAATGAGTGCTTTGTCAAATTTATTGGGATAGCCTTGAAATACTTTTTTTATAGGATCATAAGGTGTTTCTACATCGGTTGTCCACGCATAGCTTTTTTTGTTATAAAATTCAAAAGGTAAGGCTTCTTGATCTTCATAGCCAATAATCAAGTAATAAATAGTAAGCTCATACGTAGTAGAATTGCTAAAAACAGAACATTCGGCACTTCGGCAATTTGCAACCCAATTCACATTAGCTCTAAACTTGATTTCATTGCTTTGATTGCTATAATAGGGGTCATCCAAGTGCATTTCAAAAAGAATTGGCTGGTCTGCTTTTTCTTTTGATTTGATGTCAAATCCATTAATTAACGATTTATAATTTCCTAAATTTCTAAACCATTCGGGAACTAATACAGAGAATTCTTTGCCTTCATTGAGTAATTGGGTCTCTTTTCCAGTTACTAAAATTTTTACCGAACCTTGATAAAATCGTAAGTTGGGCGACTCTACATACGAATAGTAGATGGAATAAAAAGTACTATCACTACCCAACCCCGAAGCACTAAAATGTGTGCCTTTAGGAATATCATTTTTATCTAAAAATACATAGCTTCCCAATCGATTGACTCTATGATTATAGCTCCAAAGATGATTGAATCCACGCCATATCATGGCTTTGTTGTAGCTTTTTAAAGATGGATCTGTTGTAATTCCTTGCCCAATAAATGTGAGCGAATTCAATAAGATTATCAATACAAAAAATAGTTTTTTTATCATTTGAAATTTTTTATATAGTTTAAATTTTAAAAGAAATAGTTTATCCCAATTGTATACGCTTCTCTATTAAAAGAAATTGGAAAATCTAGTATTTTGGATGCATCAGTATTATTTATACTCAACGATTTTTCAAATACATATTTTTCCAAAACAGTATTATCTATCGTGGCAGAGCCTCCTGTGGTTGCTCTTGTTCTATTGGCTTCGGTATGAAAGGACCTGATATTGTCTTCTTCTGCTTCAAAAAATATTCGAATATTATCGTTGATTTTATAAGAAATTCCTACACAACCATTTATTCCAATATTTAATTGATTTTTAACTTCATATTCATATTCTGCATAGTTTGAAGCATTTGTAGAATCAGAAACATTGTAAATAAATTTAGAATTATTATACATCGGAATCATCAATCCCACTTTGATATAAGGACTCAATTTTTTTGAAATATCTATTTTGAAAATGGATGTGGGTAAAAAAAGCAATTGTGTGTTTTTTGTACTTGCCGATACTTTATTTGTTCCTAATGAATTATTTGTATAGTTGTAATTATAGAGGCCAAGAGTATTTCCCATTAAATAACTAAAATTAGCTTCCATTCCAATGTTTTTAGTAAACATTTTCCCTATTCCACCATTGATTAGAATGGATTCACCTAGGCTAGGCGTGGAGTAAAAAGATTGTCCGCTTAATTGGTTCAAAGGGTCAAATTGATACAAGCTTTTATTGGAACCTTTGCTATAGCTAATCGCTAGACGAGAATACCAATTTTCTTTTATTAATGTATCTTGAGCTTCTATTTTTGATAAACAAAAAATAAGTAAAAATAATATATGGAGTGTCTTATTCATGACTTCGGAATAAATTTAAAACGTGAAAATTATTTAAAAGAATAATGTAGACCAATATTAAGACCTATACAACTGTATGAAACAGGATAAGTTCTTTGATATTTGGTTGTAGCTGTTGAGATAGTGCCCGCAGTGTTTTCTACAAATTTTATTTCATTTTCTGGCAAAAGATTAGAATTATTGGAGAGTAAAGTTGCATTTTTAAATTCTCCTTGAATACTTACTTCTTCTGCTTCAAACATCAAGGAAAGATTTTTATTCAAAGGATACAAAATTCCTAAAGACCCATTAAATCCTCTTACAATTGTGCCGTTATACTGATAAGTGTATGACCCTGATAAACCATTCAATTTTAAATTTTCGGTAATATTTGATTGATTCATCAGCCCAATTACAATGCCTGCTTTTGCATAAATATGAAAGTTTAAAACCTTTGCTTGTGCTACTAAACTACCAATTGTATGAAAATTCTTTGATTTTGATGTCTTGGAATATTCCAAAAGAGATTGATTTGTTAAGCTTTTATCAGAAATAGTTTTCTCTATTCCCATAGTATAAGTGCCTGAAACTTCGCATCCAAAATTTTTGTGAAACATCCATCCACCAGCTGCAGTAAAGGTATTGCCACCTCCCAAACGTATGTATGAGTTGGAGTAACCATTTTGGCTAATTAAATATTCATCGGGGAATGTAGTGTACACACTACCTAATTTATAGCCAGTCAATCCATAAACATAAAATTTACTATTTCCTTGTGAAAATACAAAATGACTACAAATCAAAAATAATATTAAAAATAACTTTTTCATGATGCAAAACTAATCACATTATATTGATTCTAAGCAATTTTTTTTTATCCAAAAAGTACTATCCGATTCATTTTTTATCATTTTTGAGCCCTCTAATTCTTCCAAAATTTCTACTTTTTCACCTTGTTTTGATACTCCAATTACCTGTGTTAAATTCGGGTCTTTATAATTGTAATTATCAGATAATGTTATGATTGCATAATTTTTTTCATTTAAATTTGAACTTTTGCTAATAATTATTATCAATGTAAAAACACTGAGTGCAAAAAACAAAAAGGGTACTTTTTTTGTTTTTACTACAAGTTGTTTTTTTAACAAAAAATAACTTGTAGAAAAAGTCCCGATACCTAAAAAACATATCATCTGCCATCCAAAAATTGAAAATAAATCTAAAAGCGAAAGCCACCAATTGACAAAAAATAATTGATTGTTTTCATTGGATAAATTCAGCTTAGCGCGTGATATTTTTAGGTTTAGCTGCGCTTTTTCATTGTTGTAATTTTGTTTTACCGCTTTTTCAAAATACAAAATGGCTTTTGCCCATTCTTTTTGGCTGGCGTAAGCAGTTCCAATATTGTTGTATATCAATGATTTATCTAATGATTCATCTTTGGTGTGTTGATTCCAAATAGAAATAGCTTGCAAATAATTTTCTTGTTTAAATGCTTTTTCGGCATCTTGAAGCGATTGTGTATTTCCAAAGAAATAAAAACAACTCCAAACTAAAAGTAACATATATTTTCTCATGGCTTTATTTTTTAGTTTTTCCAATTTCTTTTTCCAAATTTGTCAATATAGACAAGGTTTCTTCATAGCTTTGCTTCATAGTGTCGGTACCAAAACTTGAATACAATCCCATTTCGCATGAATCCAATACGGCTATTAATTGCTCAGACAAGGATTCGGAAACGCCTACAAGACTCAATCGTTCTTGAATATTTTCTCGGTTCAATTCAGACGTTTCCATTTGCAATTTATTGGCTAAATAATTCCAAATGCAATGAGTGGTTTCATTGTAGAATGCAATTTTATCGTTTTTATCCAATTCAATTTTTGCCAATTTCATTTGTTTTTGAAGCATGGCGGCTATTTTTTTATCATCGGCAAATCGTGATGACGTTCCAGAAGATAATCGTTCGTAGATTTCATAGATAACCACCAAGAGCAATGGAATCAAACACCAAAGCCAAAAATTATTGAGGGGTGCATGATAATTTGTGATAGCGGAAACAGTATCGATATTTCCAATTTTCTGTTTAGCAAGGTTATTTCCATCAAAGGATTTGCTATTGCCTTTTCGTTTGGTAGGAGAGCCTGTAATTTCCAATTCCGTAGGGTCCGCTTTAAGGGTTACATACGCTTTTTTTGTCAAATCAAAATACGTGAACTCAAAAGGAGGCGTTTTATATTTGCCCGGATTGTGTGGAATAGCTACAAAATTCCACGTTTTACTGCCATTATAAACGGGTAGGGGATTGTAATTTTCTTTTAAGGTAGGTTCAAATACTTCAAAATCCTCGTCCCATTCCATTTTAGGATTTTCGATCAAAGGCAAATTTCCCTTCCCTTGAACTTCTATTTTGTATTCTAAGGTCTCATCGGTCTTCAAATTCTTTTTATTGGTATAGGCATTCATAGTATAATTCCCAACTGCACCGCCAAATGATTTTGGGGCATTGTCTGGCAAAGGCAAAACTTGTATTTTGACACTTCCCGATGTGAAGTTATAAGGAATTTGTTTGTATTCTATCGAATTAAATGTGCCTCGCATCATGTCTTCCATCTGCATTTCCATCAATTCAAATAAATCTCTCGGTTGTCTTCGATTGCGTTGTGCAGGTTTGGATTGAACGGGAACAAGTGCCACGGTTTTCATATTCAAAGGTGTAATTTCCAAAGTCCCTGTTTTGGTAGGGAAAAGTATTATTTTTTTGATTTCTACACTTACATATTCCTTGCCATTGATTACTTCCCGTTTCATTTCGGGCTTTTCGGGCATTTTTATATCCTGACTCCAAAATCCATTGAAATTAGGAACTTTTTCCGCTTCAAAACCTGTGCTGTTTACCGCAGTATAAATTTTTACGGAAGCCGTCAATTGCTCGCCTAAATATACTTTGGATTTATCTACAATAATTCGAGCAAAAATATCTTTTTTCAAATCAATTTTAGAAGCATCGGTATACACACCAGTAGGCGCACTTTGGGGTGCTTGTTGTCCTCTTCCAGGATTTGAAAAAGGGTCAAAAGGGTCATAAAATGGGTCGAAAGGATTGCCCTGTGCTTGCTGTTGTCTAGGCATAGACCCTGCTTTGACTACCTCTATTTCTATCGGTTGACTTTCTACCACTTGCCCCGAAGCCAACACAAAACTCATTTTTGGGAACATCTGTTTTCCTAGCTTTTTACTCGTGAAAAAATAGGTGAACGAAGTAGAATTGGAACGATTCATTTGTCCATTTACGATAGAAACATTGGAGCTACTTCCTATTTGAGGACCACCTAATAATTGAAAAGCACCAAAGCCTGCGGTTTTAATGTCTTTTACCTCTACATTTTTAGCTTCAAAGACAATAATAAGTTCTTCGCCAGCTTCTATTTTTTTTGAACTCAATTGCATGGATATTCCTTGTCCCATCAGGATTTGGAAACCGGCTAGAAATAAGATAATTGAGAAAATTTGTTTTATCGTCATGCCAAAAATAATTTTTCTGAACTGCAAAAATCTATAAAAAAAATCGAAAAAAAAATATTTTTAAGAATTATTAAATAAGTTTTAGTTTATTTGTATTTATAAAATATAGAAAATGCGGAAAATAATTATAGAACCTACTGTTTTTGAGATAGAAAATGATAAAATAGATGCTAAATATTCACTTTTGATTTCCAAAAGTATGGAAGCCACCAAGCTTTCTTATTCGCCTTATTCAGAATTCAAAGTGGGCTGTGCTATTTTGCTGGATAATGGAGAAATTGTCCTTGGTGCCAATCAAGAAAATGCCTCGTATCCCATTTGTATTTGTGCCGAAGGGATTACGCTGGGTGCGGTTTCTACTCAGTTTCCATCCCAAAAAATCATTGCGGTAGCTATTCATGTTTCCAATCTTGAAGTGCCTGCAAGTCCTTGTGGGCTTTGTAGACAGAGTTTTTTGGAATACGAAAAAAGAATGGGAACTTCTTTTGAGTATTTTTTAGTTGGAAAAAAACATACCTTCTATTTTAATGGAATTGAAAATATTCTTCCTCTAGCCTTTAAAGAATTATAACCTACGTATTAATTTCCTTTTTTTATTTTTGCAAATATGCTAAAACATTAAACTTTTTATGAATTTACATTTTTATAACTCCCTTTCAAGAAAAAAAGAAAAATTTGAACCGATACTACCCGGCAAAGTGGGAATGTATGTGTGTGGTCCTACATTGTACAACGAACCCCACATGGGAAATCTTAGAACCTTTATTCATTTTGATACCATCGTGCGTTACCTCAAATTTATTGGGCTTCATGTAAAATATGTACGAAATATCACCGATGCAGGTCATATCACTAATAGCCTTGGGAATGAAGTAGATAGTGTGTCTATTGCTGCCAAAATGGAGCAAAAAGAACCTTTGGAGTTGGTATATTTTTATAATGTAAAATTTCAAAGATTAACTCGCGATTTTAATCTTCTTCCGCCCGATATTGAGCCTACGGCTACGGCACATATTCAAGAGCAAATTGAAATTATTGAAAAAATTATTGAAAATGGGTTTGCGTATGAGGTGAATGGTTCGGTATATTTTGATGTGAAAAAATATATGGAAAAATATCCGTATGGCGAGCTAAGTGGCCGCAAAGTTGAGGATTTGATAGAAGAAAGTAGAGACTTAAATGCGCAAGATGAAAAACGTTTTTTCGCAGATTTTGCCTTGTGGAAAGCTGTAGATGCCGATGCTATGCAACAGTGGCGCAGTCCATGGGGTATGGGAGGTCCAGGCTGGCATATTGAATGTACCGCTATGAGTACCAAATATTTGGGAAAAGAATTTGATATACATGGTGGTGGTATGGATTTGAAATTTCCACATCATGAAGGCGAAATAGCGCAGAGTTGTGGTTCTATGGGCAATGCCCCTGCTCGATATTGGTTGCATTCCAATATGCTCAATGTCAATGGGAAAAAAATGAGTAAATCATTGGGAAATTCATTTTTGCCACATGAAATTATTGAAGGGACATCGCCTTTGTTTTCAAAGCCGTATTCGCCACAAGTCATCCGATTTTTTATGATGATGAGTCATTATAGAAGTGAACTGGATGCTTCGGACGATGCATTGCAGGCCGCTGAAAAAGGATATCAACGTATATCAAGAGCCTTTTCAAAGATTGATTCCTTGCCTATACCGTCTAATAATGATACCGTTTTTGCACAATTGGAAGAAATTGCTACGAATTGCTATGCCGCAATGGACGATGATATCAATACTTCTGTGACGATAGCTCAGCTTTTTGAAATGACGAGTATTATCAATAAAATTTTGGCAAATGAAATCCAAATAGGAGAGAGAGAACGCTCAAAAATTAAAGAAATTGGTTTTGGCTTTTTGGAAGAAGCGTTAGGTGTGAAAATAGAAGCGCCGCATCAAGATAATAGCAAAATAAACGATGTGATGCAATTGGTGTTAGAGCTCCGCAAGCAAGCACGTGATAACAAAGATTTTGCTACCAGCGACAAAATTAGAGATACCCTTTCCAAAGCAGGAATAGCGATTAAAGATGGCAAAGATGGCTCGGATTTTGAGATTTTGTAATTATTGAAATTTTTTACAACGGTTCGTGCAAAGCTATTCTATTGCCTTCGCTGTCTTCAAACTCGGCTACAAAACCATTTGATCCAACCGAAGTCTTGGGATATAAAATCGTTGCAGGGTATTTTTGTACCAATTCCAATGTACTTTCTATACTTTCTGTATGAAAATAAATAATGACACCTTCTTTTGTAGGCTTGTACACATCGCCTTTTACCAAAGCACCTGTAATGCCTTGAGATGAATCCGAAAACGGAAACAACGCCATTTCGTAATGATCTATGCTTTCTTTTTGGAATGAAAAATTAAATATACTCGTATAGAATTTTATAGCTCTATCAAGATCTAATACAGGGATTTCAAAATAAGTAACGGGGTTTTTCATATTTTTAATTTATTTACGGTATTATTTCGGCATTGTTTCAGTACCTGCTTCAAAAATTATTTTTCCATCTTTTTCAATGGTTGTTTTTCCGTGCCATTCGTGGTAATTATAATGGTCGTTTTTGTAATGCGATCCAGAAGCCATCGTATCCATAACCATTTCAATAGTTTCTCCATTTAGTTTAAATGTTGCGGTATTTTTTGTGTTATTAAAAGAATACTCTAGCACCTTTCCAGATTTATCGGTTTCTTTTCCAGTAATAATTTCATCTGCATTTTTCTCAACGGCTTTTTTTGATATAGTCTCTGTATTTTCTTGTTTAGGAGTGTCCTTACAAGAGGTAAAGATGAATGCTATGAGTGATACAATGGTTAAAATATTTTTTGTCATTTTAATTTATTTTTAAAGTTTTTCTAATCGTAAGCGTGGGCGGATAAGTTGTTTTTTTGGTATAATATGATTAACGTTTTGCAGCTACAAGTTCGTGGCGGCATTCGAAGCCGAAATGTGTCGACTT
>Ga0208597_1000092_pt1 | contig 32091 bp, 55 predicted proteins | sample LakMenEpi05May12_FD_150673 | JGI IMG/M metagenome (GOLD analysis project Ga0208597, IMG submission 150673) | Freshwater microbial communities from Lake Mendota, WI - 05MAY2012 deep hole epilimnion (SPAdes) | ecosystem: Environmental > Aquatic > Freshwater > Lake > Epilimnion/Euphotic zone ...
ATGTTGCCGCTAATGGCGGCTGGACAAAGATGTTTGGCTACATCACGATGCCGGTTGGCACGGTGAAGTGCAAGGTCAGTTTGCAGTTGACCTCTGCGGTCAAGGCTTTGGACTCTTACTTCTTCGATGACGTGGTGGTGCGCGAGGTCACGCTGGGTAAGAAAGGTGTTGACGAGGCCGCGCTGGCGCAGGGTGCCGCTGCCACCGCTGGCGGCAGAGCCATTGCGATCAATCAGAACCTTTACGGTCAGGACACCCCAGGCACGGTAATTCCTGAGGGGAAGGTGGAGAACCTTCCTACTGTTAGGACAACAGCGAACACCGCACAGAGCATTGCAAATGCAAACATCCAGTCCGGTTCAAATCTGTGTGCCAATCCAGGTTTTGAAAACCTAAGCTTCTACAACAGTTCGCTTTACAGCACTGAGCAAAAGCGTTCCGGTACGCGGTCATTGAGGCTGGCGGGAACTGGCAGCACCAACGTGGATGCGTGGGCCACCATTGACAACGCGGGGATTGTGTTTGTCCCAGCGTCACAGGGCGACGTGTTTTACATGGAGTTCTGGATCATGGGGCGGCCTGCTGCTGTCGGGCCACCGGCTGTTGCGGCCAATGTTGGCGGCGGCACAATCCAGATGTTCATGTCTGTGTATAACAAGGACAATGTGGGGCTGACGTTCCCCGCCATAAACGTGACTGGCACCACGGCACTTAACGGTGTGTGGACGAAGTACAGCACCTACACCCCTGCGCTCCCCGCAGACACGGCTTCGATGCATGTTCGGTTCCGTTTAGGGACAACGGTTCCCGCGACGGACGTGTATTACTTCGATGATGTTGTGGTGCGCGAGGTCACTGAAGGCAGTGTCGCCAAGGCGAACGCGGGGGCGGCTGACACTAAGGCGCAGGCCACGGTTGACAAAGTTGTCGAGTCGGTTTCCGGTGTTGTTTCTTCTGGCAATACGCCAGCGAGCGTCAAGACGAGCTTGCAGGATGCGTGGTCAAAATTCTGGGAGGGTTTGACCGGCAACACTGGAAGCAACAAGTTGCCGTCCGACGTGAAGGCCGGGGCAACTCTTGTCAAGACGAAATCTGACGACGCTTTCAGGGATGCTGGCTTGGCTGACGGTAAGGCTGTCAAGGCTAAGAACGCCGCAGGTATTTCCATTGCATCGGGCAGCAATCTGGTGGCTAATGCCAGTTTTGAGAATTTCGAGATCCCGGTGGTGGGTCAGTGGGCGTACTCCACTGAGCAGGCCCGCACGGGCACCCGGTCAGCGAAACTCACTTCCAATGGCAGCAGCAATCAGGCCATCATCTTGGGCACTGACGGCGACGGCGCGGAACTGGATGTTCTGTGTTCTCCTGGCGACATCTTCTACGTCGAGGCGTGGATTCGGGGGGCCGGGACTAACACTGCGACAACGGGCAGTTTCTACATTTCCAGCCGGTTCCGTAAGAAGCATCCGACTACTGGTGTGGTCACGCTTGAGTATTTGACGGGCGAGGCGCTGTACCCCACCACCAGCCTCAATAATCTCAAGACTGGCTGGGCGAAGATTTCCGGTTATGTCACCGCTCCCGCCGACTCATACGGCTTTAACCCTTTGGTGATCGTCGGCAGCAATATCGCGGCGAGTAATCATTGGTATGTCGATGATGTGACGGTGCGCGAGGTGACCACGGCGCAGGCCACACTGGACAACATTGTGCAGTCTGTCACTGGCGTAACCGCGACGGGCAACTCCCCTGTCAACGCCCAGAATAAACTCGTTGATGCCTGGACTGAGTTTTGGCGGGGACTCAACAAGGATCAGACGGGCACCAACAAGCGTCCAACCGATGTGAACACGGCTGCTGCTGGTCTTCGGGACAGGGCGAATGATGCGTTCAACAAGGGCAGTGACGCTGAAGGAAAGGCGATTGTAGGGCAGGGGATTACCAAGTCCTACATTGAATCCGGCAGCAATGTTCTCCCCAATGCCGGCTTTGAGAACACCGCATTTTTCGGCAACGAGTTGTACAGCCTTGAGCAGAAGCGCACTGGGTTGCGGTCATTGAAGATGACTGCTACTGGGGCGATCCAAGATGTGACCATTAGCACCGACAGTGACAGCATCGTCAGCATTAGGGGTGAGGGCGGTGAAATCTATTACTACGAGTATTGGATGCGCGGCGGCAGCACCGTTTCTGCCGGTCAGGCTGGGCTGCATTTAAGGTGTGTTAGTGACACTGGCGCAGTCAGTTTCGTCACCGGGTATGCGACGATCACCACAGCCAACCGCAACACATGGGGGACGAAGTATAGCGGCTACTTGACGCTGCCGCCTAGCACAGCGACCTTCACTGTGGTGATGTCGGTTCGGGCGAATGTGCCGTCTGGTCATGTGCTGTATTTCGATGACGTTGTTGTTCGGGAAGTGACTAGCGCCGCCGCTATCAACCAGAACCTATACGGTCAGAACACCCCTGGCGCAACGATCCCCGAAGGGAAGGTAGAGTACCTTCCGACTGTCAGGACAACTGCGAACACGGCCCAAAGTGTGGCTTCTGCGCTGGTTGCTTCTGGCGGCAACCTCCTGGCTAACAGCAGCTTTGAGAGCACTTCATTCTCTTTGGCTGCGGTACAGGGCAGTTACTCGACAGAGCAGGCTCGCACTGGAACCCGATCACTCAAGATAATCAGCAACGCCAGTAGTGCCTACGGCTATGTCACGTCAGACCTTACTGGGACACTCCGAATTCCCGCTAGTGCCGGTGACATCTTTTATGTCGAGTTCTATGTGCGTGGCGCGGATTTGAATGCCCAAACCACTGGCGGCACTAATGGTATTCGTTTGGTTATTAACTTCCGCAACGCCGCTAACGGCAGCGCCGGTAGCGCGGTGGTTAACCAGTTGGCTTCAAGCGCACTTGACAACGTGTGGACAAAGGTCAGCGGGTACACAACAGCGTCACCGGCACCGGCTGGCACTGTGGGTTTCTACGCCTACCTTGAACTGACTGGCGCGGTTACCAGTGGTGAAACCTATTACTTCGATGACGTGGTGATCCAGCGGGTGACTGAAGGTGTTGCCGCTGACACTAAGGCTCAGGCTACCGCCGATAACATTGTGCAGTCGGTGGCCGGTGGCTCCTCGACGGGCAACTCCCCGGCCACGGTGCAGACCCAACTTGTCAACGCCTGGACAGCGTTTTGGCAAGGACTGAAGAAGAACACTCCAGAAAGTACGGAAACCAATAAGCGGCCTGCTGACGTAAAGACGGCTGCGGAGGTTCTGAAAACGCTTTCCGACGATGCCTTCAGGGACGCTGGCGAGGCTGACGGTAAAGCTGTTCTGGCGCAGAACAATTTGAACTTGAAATCTCAGGACTTCACCAACCTGCTGCCGGGTTCGGACTTTGAAAGCACAACCCAGTTGTGGCCGGTGTCCTTAGCGCCGGCCACGTTCTCCATCATCACTGGTGTCGCTGGGGTAGAAACCAACACTGGAACAAAGTCTTTGAGGATCGTTGGCGGCGACACCGCGCAGCGATCCATCACGTTTGACAGCGTATCCCCCAACTTTGAGGTCAAACAGGGCGACCAGCTTTACATGGAGTTGTGGGTTCGGGAGTCAGCGGACTACGCGAACACCGATACCAACGATCCGCGTTTCAGGTGTATTCGCGGTACAGGTTCGGTATCACCGGGGACAACCATTGGTGACATCAAGCTGCTCCCGGCGAACATTCCTACTGCGAATACCTGGACGAAACTGTCTGCGACGGTGACGATTCCGGCTGGGGTGCCTGCCGTCCAGTTTGTCTTCACCGGCCCGAAGACCAGCCCCGCCATGACCGGGACGCTGTGGGTCGATGACATCGTGGTGCGGCGCGTCACCAAAGCCGACGAGGTGGTCAGGCTCCCTGCGACGAAGGTTGCTGGCCTGCCCACTATTGGCTCCAATATATGCCCCAACAACAGCTTTGAGGAAAGCACGTTCTGGGCTGGCGCGACTATGTTCTCCACTGAGCAGGCTCGCACAGGTACGCGGTCGCTGAAAATGGTTGCGAATGGCGCGAATCAGGACTACTGGGTTATCAATGATGGTGTTTCGCAGATCTCACGAATCACTGCTTCGCCAGGGGATTCGTTCTACATTGAGTTCTGGGTTTATGGGGCGAGCCACAATACGGGCACTGGCACGATCAGCATGTTCATCACCCCGTACACCAACGCGAACGTGACATTGACTTCGCCTGGGTTTAACTACACGTTGTCAACGGCCAATAAGGGCGTGTGGACAAAGGTTTCGGGGACGGTGACGATTCCGACTTCGTTGACTACGGCGGCGAGCATCAGTGCGCGTGTCCGTCTGGCCTCTAACGTTCCGGTGAATACCTCACCGACGTTGCCGGATACCTACTACTTCGATGACTTCATCATCCGCGAAGTGACTGTTGCCCAGGCCACTGCCGACAACATTGTGCAGTCTGTCACTGGGGGCACCTCGACGGGTAACTCAGCAGCCAGTGTGCAGACCCAGTTGGTGAATGCGTGGACTGAGTTCTGGCGTGGTCTAGCCAAAGACCAGACCGGCACTAACAAGCGTCCTGCTGACGTAAACGTAGCTGCCGCTGGGGTTTTGGAAATCGCTGAAGATGGTGTTCGGGACGCGGACGCTGCCAAGGGCCGCGCCATAGCGATCAACCAAACCTTGTTCGGCCAGGACCTCCCCGGTACGTCGATTGCGGAAACCCGCATACCGACGCTCAGTTTGCAGAAGATTCCGACGCTGACTGAGGACAAGCTACCCACTATCAGCCAAGGCAAAGTGAACGGGCTGACCACCGACCTGACCGGAAACTCCACCAAGATTCAAAGCACGGTCGATAAGATTGCCGGTGCCCTCACAGGCAGCGATACTGTCGATGCGCTAGTCGATGATGCGGCTGCGGCCCTCCGCAAAACCTATCTGACGTTGTCGGATCACAGCCGGCAGATTCAGACATTCATCACCGATAAAACGTCGAGTTCGGTTAAGGGCGCGGCGTTCAACGTCGACTTCGACAGCTATGCCAATGCTGAGTTCTCAACAACTGCAAGCCCCGGCAGCAGCAGCTTCTATGTCGTGTATAGCGGCGCAGGCTCATCCAAGATCGGTGTGCAAAGCGGTGTAGCGCAATGGTATTCCACCACCAATGCCAACCGTGATGCCAAGATAATTTGGCAGAAGTCCACCAACACCGACTTCCAGTTCCTTCGCGGCACGATGACCACGCCACCGGAGCAGGGCAGCACCGGGGGCACTCCGAAGTTCCATGCCATTGGCCGGGTGTCCGACGACGGCAACAGCTTCGTCTGGGCCAGGGCTTACTGCGACGGATTCCTCTCATTCAAGGGTGAGATGGGCTACACGCTCAACGGCACAGAGTATGTGTGGGTAACAGACATTCCGTTGACGTGGGCGTTGGACATGTCCTTTGTGTGCGGTGTCGGTACGGAGCGCCGCCAGTATCAGGTGTATTCGGGCACCACGCTTGTCAAGCAGTGGGACGAGCGATACGCCAACGGGGTAAGCGGAACTTTAAACGAGACTCAAAGTCTCTGCGGCGGCGACTGGCTACTCAGCAAGGGGGCGGCTACCGCAGGGGCATTCACCTTGACCTATGACGGTGTAACAACAGGCACGATTGCGGTCACTGCGACGGCGACAACCGTCAAGAACGCATTGGTGGCACTTGGTAAGGGCGGTACGTCCGAATGGTTTGTGCGTGCCCACCCATCCGGCACCGGGTGGTACATCAGCCCACCTATAGCTGGGAGGTACGTCAAACCGATCACGTTTACGGTGACTACCGCGCTGACGGGTGGCACACTGTCAATCGCTGAACAAGCACCCCGCAAGTGGGGAGCTATCGCCCAGATCAGAAGCGGAACCAGCGGCCCGAAGCACTCTGGCAAGGTGGGCGGCACGTCGGTTACCGACAACGAGACACCTGCGCGGAACGGCTCTATTGCCAGAATGTCGCGCACCACCGCAAGCAGCACCTTGGGATTCGTCGGCACGAACGATACAAGCCTCGCAACTTTCTGGGACAAAATAGATTACGAAACCTCAGACATTGATGCGAACACCGCTACCGGAACATTCACGGTCAAAGAATCCAAGCCCTACATCATTACCGCACGGGTGAAGATAGCTTCCACGCTATTAACGAACATCAACTTGAAGCTCCAGGTTAATAGCGTGACTGAGCAAGTTGGCCCAGCGCACTACAACACCAAGGGGTGTGGTGCGACGTGGGTGCAATACCTGGAAGCGGGGCAATCGGTTCGTTTGGCAATTTCACACGACGGCGGGAACGCCGGAAATGCGTTGGCTGGTGGTGGAACCGAATCCTATTTCAGCATCAGCGGAGCCGGATAAATCGGCTCTAACCACTATCTGGACGTATAATCGAATTGCAGCCTCTTGCTGCTCATCTTTGAAAGGAGCCACACTTAAGATGGCATATCGTAAAGGTCACATCCGGCGCAATCCCGATACCGGGGAGATCGCAATCAGAACCATGTTCCCCGAAGATCAAGGCTCAACTCTGGCGAACCTGGCTTGGATCATCTCGTCAGCCGACAACGGAGCGAGGCACAGCAAGACCCCAGAGGTCGAAGAGGACGGCTGGGAGGACTTCTGGGTGCCCGAAGAACCCGTCTATGACCTGCCCGATGACAACCCGCCCGTCGAGGAGCCGCCGGCCGTCCAGCCGGAACCGCAGCCTGAGCCTGAGCCTGAGCCTGAGCCTGAGCCTGAGCCGTCAGGTGATCCCGTCTAGGGGTGTTGCATTTCGCAACACCCCCTATGATCGTGGTTGAGTCGGAAAGTAGGTGGCGACGTTGAGTTACGGGCTGCCGGCTGGCACGAACATCACCTACGGATCAGCGGGGTTCCCGCAGTGGGTGTACGACCTCGGCCGCGCATTCAACCTGAAGGCTTCCACCTATCCGGGTCATCAGGAAGGGTCACGGGCTGAAACGGGTTTCGCCCCTAATCCTTCTCGGCTGAATCGTGGGATCGACTGGGTTGGCTCCGTCGCAGACATGCAGCGGTTCGCCGACTACCTGCTGTCGGTTCGCACGAACCTTGAGCAGGTCATCTGGGAGAACCCGCAGACCGGCCAGCGGGCCGGTGTGGCTGGCGGGGATGACGTGACCCGCACCCCCTACTACCAAGGCGACTACGCTGGTCACCGCGACCACGTTCACACAAGGCAGTCCAAGCCGATACCGCTACCGGGAGGCGTCCCCGTGGGAGCTGTCACCGTGGGAGCCACTACGGGGTGGACCGGAGACCCGACCTGGCTGGAAGATGTTCTACGCAAGGCCCTCGGTGACCGGCTGGTCGTACACAAAGGGTGGCAGGAGCGCGGCACCGGCGGCGGACCGAACGGGCAGATGGGCAACATCTGGGGTGTGATGATCCATCACACCGGCAGTGACAGGGAAACGCCCGAACGCATCAGAGATGGTGTCCAGCAGACACCCACCTACTTCCTGCCCGGGCCTCTGTCCCAGTGCCTTATCACCCCTGACGGGAAATGCCACCTTGTCGCCATCGGACCCTGCAACCACGCCGGGACTGGCTCGTACGCTGGGGTCGGTTCCAACAACGGAAACGAACGCCTGATCGGATTCGAATGCGCGTGGCCGACTATCCGTCCTGACGGCACATTCGACAAGGCGCAACGGTGGCCCGACGCGCAGATCATCACGATGCGCGATGCGACGGCCGCTGTGCTGGCTAAGCTTGGCTATAACTCCGGTCATGTGATCGGACACAAGGAGTGGGCGGGTGCTTCGCAAGGCAAGTGGGATCCAGGGAATCTGGACATGGGCTGGTTCCGCGGCGAGGTCGCTAAGAGTATCCGCGGTGACTTCCAGGTGGTGAAACCGATGAACCCGAAACCGCCCACCGACGACGCCGTTGCGGTGATTGCTCGGTCTGAGTGGGAGAAGGTGCGGCTCAGCCACATCGAATGGCTGGCGTTCACCTACGGTGACCAGGCAGCGGTCGCCGATCTGGTGACCACAGCCCGAAACGGCAACACCCAGGCGGTCCGTGCCTTGAACCGATTGGAGCAGGTCAACCCGGCTGCGCTTCAAGTATTCCTATCGAAAGGTTGACACCATGCCCCCGAAGGTTCGACAGATTCTTTACTCGCTCGGCGTGCTTGCATTCGCACTTCTGGCGCTGCTGTCCACACTGCGGATCATCGACGAAACCGTTGCGGCGTCGGTATCTGCCGCGTTGACCGCTGTCCTCGGGCTGTTCGGTGTGACCGTTTCCGGTGTGGCGTACGGCGCGGTGACCAAGCAGCAGAAGGAGGGCACGTTTAATCATCCTTCGCCGGCCGATCAGGTGGTGACCGGACTCAACGCTGTGATTGAGCAGGCCAACAACGCCCAAGCCGAAGTTGACCGGGTGAAGGAAGCGGTGTCGACCGCTGTCAGGGATGTGCCGGTTCTGGGGCCGTTGGCGCAGCAGGCTATCGACCGGCTGCCCTGATCGTGCCGACAGTTCTCACTGTCGGTGCCTTGGATTTGGGCGCGGACAAGCTGGTCAACTACATGAAGAAGGTGTGCCGCGGCTACGCGGTGACCGGGGGTCGAACCCAGGTGCAGGTGCGCTATCCGGCGATGCTCGACCCTTCGGCTGGTGACAAGCCGAGCGGCTCGATTCGGGTCGGTGCCCAACGGCTGGACGCCCTGATCCGCGCCACCCCCGGCCCGAAGGTGGTGCTGGGCTATTCCCAGGGCGCGCAGGTGGCTGGGACGTGGCTGCGGATGTTCGCCGCTCGCGGTGACGCCCCCGATCCGGCCATGCTTTCGTTTATTTTGATTGGCAACCCTGAGCGGAAGTACGGCCAGCAGCCCTGGACGTTAAAGACCACCCCCAATCACACCCAGTATTGGGTGCGTGATGTGACCCGGCGGGGCGATAACTGGTCGGATTATGACCCTAGGATGCACGGCAAGAACAAGGTGTTGGCGATGTTCGGGTCGGTGCACACGAACTACTGGAACGTGGACTTGGAAGCGCCTGCCACGGTTATCAAATCGGTGGGTAACACAACCTATGAGGTTGTGCCGTAGCTGCGGCCGACTTTTCCGTGCCAGTCCTCGACGGTTTCTTGGCGTAGTCCGAGTTTCATCACCGCGTCGGCCACATGCGCGGCCCATTCCTGAACGGCGGCTTCCCAGCCGTTGTCGGACAATCCGAAATCTTCACCGCACGCGCAGGTCAGCGCACCGGCGTAATCCCAGTGGTGGTGTTGGGCTTGCACGGCGGCGATGCGGTCACGGAGGCGGTCATTCATTGGGGACGTACACCGGGCCGAGAGTTCTGCGGGCCGGCGGGTCTTTCAGGTAGTTGATGACGCGAACGTAGGCGTCGACTTCGCGGCCCAGCCGCCCCAGCATGATGTTGCAGGGGCCGCAGCACAGCCCGAACACTTCGCCGGTGTCGTGGTCGTGTTCGACGGCCAGTCGCCGGACTTTCCCGGTGGCGACCTGGCAGATCGCGCACCGCCCGCCTTGGGTCTGGTACAGAAGTTCGTATTGTTCGCCGGTCAGGGAGTAGACACGCTCGACCATTCGGCTGTGCGATTGCGCTTTCGCTTTCTTGCGGTGGGCGCGGTGATGAGTGGAGCATCGAGGTTTCCGAACACCTGACACGATTTGCCGTTTGGTGATGATGCCTTCGGCTAGGCAGTCGATACAGGCCGTCATGTGTACATCACGGTGACTTGGGTTTCACTGGCTCGTAGGTCGTTCAGCGCACGGAACGTCGCATGACGATGCCAGACAGCTGGCAGGGTGTTGCGTTCTGCAACACCTTCGTCCGTTCGGCGTGTGTGAATTACCCCGGCGATACGGGCGGTCTGCGTGATCTTCTCGATTTCCCTGTCAGTGATCTCGGAGACTGTCTCGATCACGGCGACGGCTTTGGCGGGGATGGTTTCTTGATCCATCCACCGCAGAATCGTTCGCTGTGTGACGTGAAGCTGGTCGGCCAGCCATCCCGGTGTCAGCCCCAGGCCGGTGAGCATGACTTTCAGTTCGGCGCCTGACATTGTCGTGTCTGTCATGATGACATCATATCATGGGTTATGACAAACAGCTTCGCGTGCATTGCAAACAACTGTTAGGTGTTGAATGATTGTTGTGCGAGCCGCCCGCTACGGGCGCAGGGTAACGCTGGCACCATAGGGGAACCACCGGTGCCGGGGCGGCTCGCACAACAATCGTTAACCATACTGCCGTGTGAGTCCGACAAGTTTCGGATCAGCAGCTTCCAAAATGGTGATTTCGTAGATCGCGTCCAGGCTTTCACCTGTGCCATCGCCGGTGTAACACCACAGCTCGTCCCACATATCGTCCAAGTCCGCGGGAACGGTGTCGTCATCAACCTCATGGATCATCGCGGATTGACGCCCGTTGGAGTAGGTGTTCTCGCAGGAGATCTTCATACGCGAGTCACCTCGTTACACGCCTTGCACAGATCATCCTCCAACAAGCTGGGCGCTTCACCGCACAACGCGCACGGATGGTCGTCCCACCACCGCTCTTTCGTCCGGCTCACTGGACGGCGCTCTGTCTGAAGTTCCAAGCCAGACCGCCCTCGTCACGCCACTCAGGGTCGACGTACCTGCCGATCGCCCTGAGTTCGCTGTCGACGCTCAACAACCTGGCACCGATGAGCATGGCGGCTTTCGCCCGATCCTCAGGGTTGCCGTCAAGGTCATCGAACTCTTTGAGCAGCGCGACGAGCCGCTTGGCTTGCTCCACGATGTTAGTTCCGGTCATCAGCATCCTCGCTCTCGTCGTCATCCAGGTACGCGCACACCTCGATCACCAGTTCCCCGTCGTCATTGACTCCCACGACGGTGTAGCTCACATCAGAAGTTGGCGTCGTACCGAAAGCCCGCCCTGACAGCAGATCAACAAATCCCGTTGCATCCAAGCCGATGAAATCGCTCAGTTCGACAGTGATGCGCCGCTTGGCCCAGCAGGTCAGCTCAGGCGTTGCCATTTTGCTTTCCCTCCTTTCTCGGTAGGTGCTGCGGTGTGCGTGGCGCACTCAGCAGCGGTGTAGGTTTCCAGATGCTTCGGGTCACGGTTGATGCAACCACTGCCATGCTCAGCGTCGGTGTTGCGATCCGCAACACCCACGAACCGGACGTACACCACACCGCTGCGAGAAACAGCCTCAAATCCAGCGCCGAACGAGACCTGCCTGCCGCGGGCGATACGGGAAGTCAGCGCCCTAGCCGCCACATACGACGATCCGTTCGTCGGATACACCGCCCAGCAGCCCGGTCGGCCCCTGAGTTCGTCGGCGAACGCCCGCTGCTCCAAGCGGGTCAGCTTCCCGCCCAGCGGTGCCGGCGGATCAGCCCACTCGATTCCGGTCACTGAGGCACCACCTTCACAGCGATACGCTTCACCTGGCCCCGAGCGGCGCGGACGTACCTGTCGCCGTCACCGCCGAGGACAGCGGCATTCAGCCTGACCCCGCCATCGTCCTTGATCACGACGTAGATCCCGGGGAACCGAGGTCCAAGGGTCACCGTTTCCCCGAGTGCGAACACCTGGACAGGGGCAATGACCGGGCCTTTCCCGTCGTCGGGGCGGAGCATCGCGTGAGGGCAGCGTAACCCGCGGCCCCCGCCCTCCGGCTTCAGGGCGGCGTTCTTCGGGCCGTTCGACTTCACGACCCACACGCCGGGGTGCTTCGCGCTGTCCACCCGAACCTTCGTGCCTACCGGATACTGCATTGTTGTTCTCCTTCTTTTCGTGGGGTGTTGCGGAATGCAACAGTTCTTGTGCTGAGGCGCTGCGCCCAAGCGATGTGTTCGTCAGCAAGGTGACGGCCGCGAATTGCTGCCAAACGGTGCGCCCGCTGCCACCGGGGTACATGCACCCACGGAAAGTTCAGCAGGTCATAGAGCCGACCCCAGTTCACGGCCTCGTCTCCGGTGGTGGCGGGAAGTTCCCGTACATTCCCCACGGATCACCCTGCAGATACGCGGAGTTCTGACGTTCAGCGAGCGCCGCCAACGCTGCTTTCTGGGCACGCGCCTTGACCTTGGCGCGCTGCTTCTCTCGTCGTTCAAGCCAAGTTCCGAAAACCAGCGCTGTCACACCCACAGCGATCAGGGTGATGTACCAGAACTTGATGGCCAGCGCGACGAAAATCAGAACCACGAAGAAGATGCCGAACAAACCGATGGGCGGCGGCGAAAGCTGCCTTTCATCGCCGTAGTAGACGTCGCCGTGGATAACATTGACGGCATTGTTATCGCCGACGATGTTGTTGTCGCCGGTGATGTTGATGCCCATTACTCGGCCCTCGTTTTGGGTGATACCGTCCAGGTGACATGCGCGTTTTCGTCGCACAACTGACCGTCCACCACGCGGTACCCGAACAGTTCGCTGTCCTCGCCTATGAGCCGGACAAAGGAACCTTCGTCGGCGAACCGGCCCAGCAGATACAGCATTTCTTCGCTGCCCAGCCACTTGTCCAGGTGATAACCCAGGCGGAACCCGTCGGTGTCATCTTCCTCGCAGTCATGGAACCCGGTCAGTTCTTCCACCGCCTCGGTCAGCGAGTCGAACGGCTTGATCCGCTGGCAGTCGTGCTCCGTGCTGCCGCCGAGCGCGTTGTGCGCCCGGTTCCAGCACGGCCGGTGCAATGCCGGGTCGGCGTTGATCTCGTCCAGCGCCGCCTTCACCTTGTCGGCGGGGATGTGGAAATCCGTCTCCCAGTTGTCAACTTGATACCCCATAGCCTTAATCGTCCTTCCCTGTTGCGTACCAAATCGGCCAGTCGGCCAGTTCGCGGACTAGATCGGAAACATGACCGATCGGAATCTCAAACGGTTCACCCACATCTTTGGTGACTCCGTAGTTCAGGGTTTTTCCTGTTTCGGAAACCCGCTTCACCCGCTCTGTGCGCTGCACCCTCAAGGCGACCAGCTTGCTTTCGTCGCCCTCAACGGGTCGGACGTAGAAGTTGATGACTGTTCGATCGACTGCCATCATTCATCTCCCTTCTTGTCGGTGTTGCGTTTCGCAACATCTTCTTCCAGCGCATCTTCGGGGTCACCGATGATTTCGATGCCGCCAGCGAACCGGCGCATTGGCGAATCGTCACACGCCTTGCGCCACTCGTCGCGCTCCCATCCCATGTCAGACCTCCTCAATCTCAAGCTGGGTCACATGCTCAGGCAGGGTCACAATTTCCTGCTCGTCGCGGCCAGTGATGTAGGCGATGACATGCTCGCGGGCGACATACCCGCTAGCGATCTTCGGCGAAGGATGATCGTCCTGCCGTAGACGCTCGGCGAACCACCGGGCACGGGCCTTGTCGAGGGTCCAGCTAAACCCCTGTAGCGCATCACCGAAGCGGTAGCCCCGGTAGATGCGGGTCATCGGCAGCAGCCCCCCCTTCTCCGGCGGGAGGTCGAATACGCATCGCACGTCCTCGTCCGACATCATCTCCCTTCCCTCGGCGTCAGCGGTGAAAGCTTCCCGCCAGGCCTCCCTGTTCTGCCAGGAGTTCTCGGTGTCGGACCACACCGACCCGAGCAGATCCCAATACCGGGGTCCGTCCAGATGCCAGCTGACGTCGAGGAACGCGTTGAGCCGGTACGGGCGCTCATACAGCCACACGCAGGTATCCCAGTCTCCTTTGCTTTTGGCTTTCTTCAACGCTTTCTTCTTGGCTTTTAGCTGGGCGTTGACGAAAGCGTTCATGACCGGGCTGTGAATCATGCTGAACACAAGCGGGTGCTTGATGGACGGCCCGAACGGACCGTCGTGATCCAGGTACATTGCGAGCGCGGGGTCCAGATCCTCCCGGGTTTGCATCAGCTTGTCGATTTGTTGCGTCAAATCTTCGGTGTTGCGTTTCGCAACAGTCACTTTTCCCACATCCTTTTCTCCATCGTCTCGATCGTCATTGCGGTGCGTCGGGCCTCGTTGATGATGTGAGCTGTGCTGGTGACGATTTCCTGTATGAGTCCCGCCTCGGTTTGCTCGCGCAGGTAAGCGCGAATCTCGGGCGGTATCTTGGCGCTCAACTTGATGCCCATGTGCAGGGCTTCGGCGAAGCGGCCGGTCATGGCCGTAGGGGGAATCTGCTCCCACAGCCCGATCCCCACCTTGCCGTTCTCCCGCACCACCGACGCGATGCGGACATCCCTAACGCCTGCGGCGTTAGCGGCGCTGACGATCGCCACCTCTTTGCGGTTTGAGCGTTCCGACGGCGGCGCGTCACTGTCGTCATCGACGGGGGTTTCCGCGGACCACGCCGCGCTGCCGAACGCCACCTCGACCGCGCCGTGAACGACGCACAGTGCCATGATCAGGTCGGCGATCTGATCCTTGGCTTCAGGGTCGGTTGGCATTTCCGCGAACCCGACGAAGAACTCCCGGTCCCTGTCGTCGGTGACGATGATGAACGGAACGAAATCATCTTTGCCTTCCAGCGACAACGACGAGAACTCGATGAACTCCTTCGCCGTCTTCAGTGTTTTCATACTCACTTAACCTCCTGTAGGTTGAAGGTGCCCCTTTGGGCATCCTGCTTTCGTGGGGAAAGTTGGACGGGTGGCCCCGGACTGGCAGTAGTCCGGGGCCACCCGACTTTCTAGCTAGCCTTCTTGATCGGCATGACCAGGTGAAGCGCGTCGGTGAGGTCGGAGATCACCACCGGCGATGTTGGATCAGTGATGCCGAGTACCGCCAGCTTCGATCCGAGTCCGCGAAGGGAATCGGCCAGCAACTTCGATGAAATGCTGACTGACACCGGTTCGATGAACTCGTTCTGCACGGTCTGGTACAGATCGACTTTCTGCTCGGTCCGTATGTCGCTGTCACCGTTCTCGCCGACAACGATGATCGAATTGCTGTCGATGGTGAGGCTGGTTTCAGTCCCGGTGATCGCCTTGAGCATCTGTTCACGGTCGAACACCACCTTGAGAGGCTGATCTTCCGGTATGAGTTTCCGCCAGTTAGGGAAGCTCACATCAGCCATCGGGCTGGTGCAGCTGCGGCCGGTTGACCGTAGCTGCACCCAAGGCCGATCGTTTACCGTGCCCGCCTCGACGAACACCGCCGTGTTGGTTTTGGCGAACGCCCGCAGTGACGCTGATTCGACCTGGCCGGTGAAACCGGACTGGCCGTAGGTCACGCGGGTCAGCCGGTGACGGTCGGTGCTGACCATCGTCCCGTTGTCGAACGCGACAGTTTTCAGCGCGGGAAGGTTGTCGTCGTTCCCGACGGAGGTCAGCACCTGGGTCAGGTTGTCCGGCATCAGCACCCCGAAGCCTTGCCCCGTGAACTGCGGCCACTCGGGGAAGTTGACCGCACTACTGGCTGACCGGATCGTCACCTTCCGCTCGGAGGACTCCAAGGTCAAGTCCTCGTCGTTGATGGTGATGGTGAGCGGCCCTTCCAGTGACTTCAGTGCGTCGAGCAGCTTGCTCGCCGCCACTGTGATGCTGACCTGATCCCCGCCGCCAGCGGCGACTATCGACTCCCGGTACTGGTCGTCGCTGACACGCCGCACGATCACCGCTCCGATCACTGCGGTGATTTGAACGATGGCCGACACCGGTTCGACGGTGGGCATCTTGTTCAGCCAGGAGACTTCCTTGGCGAGCTTTTCGGCGACAACCTTCAATTCCTTGGTCACTTTCTGTTTTCCCTTCGGTTGGGGTGTTGCGTTTTGCAACAGGGCTGATGCCTTGTTGCGGCTGACCTGGACGGCCATGACCCGCCACCAGCGGCAAAGGCTGGTTGCGGGGGTAAAGCGGTCCAGATTGTTAGGCGATCTTCTTGGCTGCCCGCTTGACGGGTGCCTTCTTCGCGGGTGCGGGTGCCGGCGCCTCAGCGGGGGACTTGGCTTCGATCGACGCCGTGAGTTTCGCAAGCAGGTCCGACACGTCGGTGATGGCGTTGTCGTCACCGCCGTGCGCGATGCTGGCGATCTCCCCACCGGCGGCCTTCACGCTGATCGCCTCGTTGAGGTTGTCGGTGTAGGTGTCGGTGTAGTCGGACGGCTTCCAGGTTTTGGTCATCGTCTCGGCCAGCGACCGCATCACCGGCATCAGCCGGGGATCGACATCGGCGTCACTGTCCGGAACCCCGCTGGCTTCGCGCAACTCGTCGGGCCACATCATGTTACGGATGATGAGGGAGCCGGTGGTCTGCTCGATGTCCAGCAACGCCAGGTGGTTACGTCCCCACCGGACGTAGGTGACGATGCCGACGATGCCGTCCTCGGCCAGCACCTTGCGGATCATCTTGTAGGTGACCTCGGCCTGCTTGCGCTTGGGGTCGGGGATCAGCCGGTAGACGTTCTGGTCGGCGAACAGCATCGGGTCGATCTGATCGGCTTTGACGAACTCGGGAACCTCCAGCGAGGTGCCGGTGTTGGCGGCGACTGTTTCCAGTTCGCTGGCGGTGAGGACGATCGTCTCGCCGTTCTCGTCGAAGCCTTTGCAGATTTCGTGCGAGCTGAGGGTTTCGCCGCAGCCCTCGCAGGACTTCGGCATCTTGACTTTGCCGTAGCTGCCGTCGTCGTGCTGGTGGTACATCGAACCTTTGCGGTCGTGGTTCTCGATGATGCCCACCATCTTGACGGGGCAGCTGACCAGCCCGACGGTCAGATCGAGGTTGGCGATGGAGCGGGTGGAGGGTGCAGCCATGATGATTTACCTGCTTTCTTTCGTGGGGAAAGGTGAAAGGTGTTGCGGTTTGCAACACCCAGTCAGTGCGTCGCGGCAGCTTTTTGTGCTGCGCGTCTAGCCCGCTGGTAGTCGCGCCACCATGTGCGGCACTTGATGCAGTGGCACTCGTAGTGGGTGGCACCTGTCTGTGTGCCGTGCATGTTGTCGGGACATCCGCGTTCGATGGCGCGGTTCTTCGTTTCTTTTCGCTGCTGAGCTTTGCGTTTGTTGAGGCATTCCGGCGAGCATGTCTCCGGTGGCCGTCCGCGGTGGGATGGAATATCGAAGGCCCCGCCGCAAACCAGGCATTGCCGCATGTGCGTTTCCTTTCTGCTGGGGTGTTGCGGTTTGCAACACGGTGAGGGGTGCCCGCCGGGAGTCAACTCCCGGCGGGCAGACTTCAACCCTTCACCTATTATTCTACCCTAGACAAGGGTTTTTGTCAAGGGGGTACTAGTGGTTCAGTTCCTCGTAGCACTCAGCCAACGACTTCTCGCCGACGATCACCTGCTCAACCGCCGACAGCCCGTAGCCGTTCGCTGCCAGGAACCGCAGATACGCCGCCGGAGAATCACCGGGGCGACGCCACTCATCCCGGCCCGTCAGGAACTCCAACGAACCCAACGTCACCCCCAGCAGGACAACCTCGGCGCGAGCATCGCTGACATGATCCAGCAACTCCCCTGACCGAATATCGGCACCCAGCAACTCGCCAGCAACATCGCCGCCCCGCTGCAACAGATACGGATCGGCGATCAGACGCTCCGCGATGAACGGAGCCGTCCCCTTCGGAGGGGTTTTCCGCTGCAACAACTCGGTGACGAACTTACGGCGCACCGTCATCGCAGCATCGCCGGCCTTGTTCAGCACGACCACCCGACGGCGCTCCGCCTTCTCCGCGGCCTTCTGTTCCAGATCCACAGAAGTCAGATCGGGTGGAGGTGAGACACCAACGCTGTGCCACTCGCTGACCGTCAGACCTTCGGCCTCCGGGTTGATGCAGTAGTAGACGTCGGGAACCCACTCGGTTTTCTCGTCAACCGAATCACAGTGCAGCATCCCCTCAGCGGCCTGCGCCTCAGGATCGTTCTCCGTCGCCCAGTCGATCAGAGACTCATCGACAGGATTGCCTTCCATGTCGACGAAAACCGCCTCGTCGCTCAACGTGATCGCCCAGTTCGCCGGATTCTTCACCGCTGACTCGTCGGCTGCTTCACCGTCAGCCGTCAGCAACGCGTGCAACGGCACCGCTGGCATGTCAGCAACTTCACGGCGCTTAACCACTGCGAAACCCTTCTTACGCCAAGGCTCCGACGCCTTCTCCCGCTCGATTTCGGCGGCACGATCCCTCCGTAGACGCTCCATTTCGTGCTCGAAATAGGGACGGCCCACCGCAGCCATTAGGCGATTCTTGGCACGCTCATCGCCCTCGAACTCGGCAAGTCCTGCTGCCTCGTCCAACGTGACCGTCCCGGCCTCCAGCGCGGACATCGCCGTCTCCGACTCGCCCACCGACTTGGACTTCTTCACCCGCTCCGGTGACACCGACAGCCGCTTAGCGACCTTTGTCACCGACAGCCCGGTGTCCAACAGCTGCTGGATGCCCTTCACGCGGTCCACGGAGGTCAGCGCCAGACGCTGATCGTTCTCCACGATCTGCTGCGACAGCCGGGTGGCGGTATCCAGCGCGGCGTCAGAGATGTACACCGGAATGGAAGTCAGCCCCGCTTCCCGGGCAGCCAGAGTGCGGCGCTGACCGGCACGAACCTTCACCTTGCCGCCCTCCCGCACCGCGACGATCGGCACCAGCACGCCGTTTTCCTTGACGCTGGCGACGAACTGCTTCGTGAGGGACGCCTCCGTCCTCACATTCGTCTCGACCTCGATCTCGTTCGGGTCGAGATGTTCCAGCACTCCGGTTGTCATTGGTGTTTCCACCTTGTTGGGTGTTGTCATTTTTCATTACCTTCTTTCTGTGGGGTGTCGGTGTTGCGATCCGCAACACCGTAAGCGGGCAACTCGTACCCGTTGTCGGTGAGCCACCAGGACGTATCCGACCAGCTCGTATCGACATGAAAGCCGCCCTCGGACTCAAGGGCGCCAGTGCCGCAGCAGACGCAGCCACCGGAAATGCCGATGTCCTCTGCGACTGCGTGCGGAACATGCCACCGAACCCATTCCTCGCCGTCCATCCGATAAACGAGAATCGGCGTGAACCACGGCAGAAGTTTTTTCATCTGCTGCTGATCGCCAGGGCGCGGTGCCCGAACCAACACTGTCGGTTCCAGGTCGTGATGATCGCTGCGCGTCAAGCGCATCGTTGTGTACCTCCTTCTTGTGGAGCGGTGTTGCAAACCGCAACACCTTTTTCTTTCCGACACTCCCACCGCAGGGCGCGGCAGAAACGTGCCGAGGAACAGCGGGCATAGTCCGGATAGCGGGGTATCGGAATCCAGACCTCTGCCTCATCCACGGATCACTTCGTACGGATCGCCACCCAGCAGGATCAGGGTGCGACCGTTGTCCCACTTCACCCCGATCTGGCGGGTGTACTCGCTGGTCCACTGGCCGACCCAATCCACCGTCCCCTCAGCACCGACAGGGATGGGGTAAGGGTCGTCCATGCGGCCGGTGACCCGCACACGGTCACCGGCCTGGACGGGCGCTTTCACCCCTTCGGATGCCACGAGTTCCCCCCATCATGTGAGTGCAAACCCGACGCGACCACCTTCTTGTCGACAGTCCGACCAGCCAGACGCTCAGCCTTGGCGATCGCCATCTTCGCCTGATGCGAGCCACGCGCCATGATCGCCCTGTACACACAGGCGTCGGTCATGCCATCCCTGACATCTTCGGGGATGCCGGTGAACGTGACCGCGCCCTGCGGCCCGACCTTCACCCCGACGCGACCGCCGGCAAGCAGCCTGTCCACCTGCTCGCCACGCTTGCGCAGCTCGGCGGCACGCTGAGCGACCGTCTGACCCTTCTTGAGCTTCGTGTTACATGGCATCAGATCGCATCCTCGAAATCGAGGTCCATGCTGGGCGGCTGGACGCGGACCCGAGTTTCCACCACCGGGTGGCTCTCGAAATCCAACGCACGGCCGAGCCGCTCATGCTCGATGATGACCTCATCGCCGGACATCCCGAAGTCCAAGAACGAACTGCGGGCAACACCGATCTTCGCGATCGCCTGCTGGTCGATTTCGATGGCAGCCTGCTCGCCGGAAGCGACGATCTTTCGGGCCGCGGCACGAGCCGTATTCACCGCGGCAGCGACATTGGCGTTCGCCCCCACCGACAGCATCTGGCCGATGTCGAGAAGCTTCGCGGCTGCGGCACGAACCTTCTTCACGTCCAGTTCTTTCAGGCCCTCCTGCATTTGCGCCATGAACTTCTCCGTCTCGGAGAACAGGGCGCGAGCAGCTTCCACGTCGTCGGCGACAACCTCGCCGCAGATGACGTTGATCTCGACGCGGGAGAACACGGCCTTGTCGTTGAACTCGGCGGTCAGCTTACGGGCCTCCTTGATTGCCTCCTTCAGGTCGTCGCGGCGATCCAGAGGACACAGCGGGCCGTGGGCCGTGTCAGCGCACAGCCTGGTGATGAGATACCTGGCCCGGTTAGCGACCTGGCTCGCCAGCTTTGCCTCCTCCGGATCGAACACGATCTTTGTGGTGGCCCAGCTGGAACGCTCAGTGCCCGACTCGGTGAGATGGGCGCGTTCGATGTCCCGCTTCTGGTAGCTGCGGTTACCCGACTGGCGGGCATGAACGCTCACCAGCAGACCGGGACGGATGGTGCGGATGTTGACGTCACTCATTTTCTTTCCTCATTTCTTTTCAGTGGGTGGAAGTGTTGCGGTTTGCAACACCCAAGGTCGTGCTAGAAGTCGAGCGTCCGAACGCCCTTCTTCGCCTGCGGTGCAGTGGTGTCGGGCCGCGTCGCCAGCCGGGCACGGCCCGACCACGTTGTGCGCAGCGCCTCGATCTTTTCTGCCGACGTCCTCGACAGCGGGATCACCTTGGATGCCGCCAACAAGATGTCGTCGGTGGTGACCTCACGCGCCCCGTCAGCGAAGGCGCTGAACATGGCGTCACCTTCGATCGCCGCGGCAATCTCCGCACCGTTGAACCCGACAGTCGCATCGGCCACCGCGTGCAAGTCGATGCCCAGCTTTTCGGCGTCACGGCCATTGCTCCGCAACGTCGCCGCAGTAATCGACGCACGCTCCGCCTTCGTCGGCAGGTCAATGAACCAGATGTCATCGAACCGACCCTTGCGAAGGAACTCCGGCGGCAACGCAGACGGATCGTTGGCCGTCATGCACACGAACGCCTGACCGCTGCGGTCCTGCATCCACGTCAGGATCGCACCCAACGCATCAGAGGACACGCCGCCGTCCGACGAGCCACCTGTTGCACCTTGCAACGCCTTCTCAACTTCGTCGATGTAGACAACACACTGACCGATCGCGTCGATCAGGGCGAAGATCGACCGCAGCCGGGACTCCGACTCGCCGACATACTTGCCCTTCAAGGCGTTGATATCCAGACGCATCACCGGCCAGCCCCACTCCGAACCGAGGGCTTGGCAGGACAGCGTTTTACCGCAGCCGGAAACGCCGAGCAGCATCACACCCTTGGCGAGCTTCAGACCGTAGGCGCGGGCTTCCGGTGTGAAGGTCATTCGGGTGCGAGCCATCGCCTCCTTGAACAGGTCCAGCCCACCCACAGAATCGAACCCGCCGGGGCGAGGCTCGTAGTACGTCAGCGCCGGTTCACGGTTGATGAGCCGTTTCTTCTCCGCGCTGATCGCAGCCACGTCGATCTTCCCGCCCTCGATCAGCGACCGGGCGAACGTGGTCTGAACTTCCAGCGAGGACAGACCGACAGCCGCATCGACAGCCGCATCGCGGATACCGCCCTGGCTGAGAGCTTTCTTCACCGACGTTTGCAGCGGATTCGTGTCGGTGTTCGGAAGCACGCTGACCTGATTTTCCAGGATCTCGTTGATCTCGTCCCGGTCAGGCAGAGGCCAATTGATCACGTCGAGTTCGCCGTTGGACAGGGCCGGCGGCGGCGGGTCACCGGCAGAAATGATGATGATTGCCTGGGCGACGTTACGCGGGGTGCCTGACAAACCGTCGGGGCGCAGCATGTTGCGGAGTTTCCGCATGGTCACCGCACCGGCAACGCCGTCGAGCCACGGATTCAGGTCACGAAGAATCCAGACGTTTCGGTCGGCGTCGCTGTTGGAGATGTTGGCCTTCGACTTGTCCTCGATCATTTTGAGGATTTCGTCGGGGCCTTCCGCGGCGTTGTAGTCGGGGTTGCCGCGGACCGGGGAGCCGTCGATGTCGACTGCGCCGGTGGCGATGTCCCAGATGCGGGGCCGGTATCCGGCCTTGGCGATGGCCGGGATGAGGTCTTGCTCGGTGCGCGCTTCGTCTTTAGAGACGATCCAGAACCCGGCGCAGCGTGCCCTCAGAGCGAGTGTGATCGCTTGACCGGCTTTCTGGCCTCTGGTGGGGGTGTTGCGTTCTGCAACAGGAGTTTCTGCTGGTTTTGTTTCTGCGGTGGGCATTTTCCTACTCTCTTTTTTCGTGGGGAATGGTGTTGCAAATCGCAACACCCGAATTGAAGGCAGACTTCGACCTTCTAATACCTATTTTACCAGGTCAGGGCCTGTTTGTCAATAGGGTAACTAGCTTTTCTGGGCCTTGCTGCATATCCGCAGAGCCGATCGACCGATAACACCAATGTCGCCCGTAGCGATCATTTCCTTGGTGTTGTCGTTCCCCGCCTCCCAGCACATCAACAACGCATGTGCCGTCAACGTATCGACCAGCACGCCGTCGATCTTTTCGGCCTGACGATCTTTGACGATCCTCTTGAGAATCTTGATCCTCACCGCGACTCCCTCTCCCACGACGCCGCCCCAACTGTTGCGGAACGCAACACACTCACGTCCACATAGGACACGACATACCCCGGCAGGGGGGCCGGCAAACTCGGATCAGTCCGGTGACGCAACTCCGCAACAGCGTTTTTGTCACCCGCCGACGCGAACGCCCACAAATCCGACACCGACATTTTTCGGTAAGAGGTGTCGATGTCACGCACCAACACCTTCCCGTCCCTCTCGTCGTACATCACCTGAACGACCTGATCCGGTTCGACCTCCGCGAGATCCCCGGCTTTCCACTGCGGCTCCATCACACACCTTCTCCCTGTTGTTCGTTCGCCCACGCCTGACGCATCCTGTGCGGCCCCACCGGGGTGCAGTGATCCAGCATGGTCTGATGACACGGTTCGCCCGGACGGGCACCGCAGTAGTGACAAGCCACCAGCAGCGGATTCATCTACCGTCATCTTCTTTCTCCGCGTCCATCGCCGCTTCCAGGCCACGGAACAACCCCTGAATGACCTGCTGAAACTCCTTGCCATCCTTAGCGGCGTCAAGCGCCTCGGGCAGCGTCCGTCGGGACGGGTATCCCGACGCCGCGTCCTGCAGCCCCTCGTCGGGCACCGGCAAGGTGCCCCACGGGATGACCGGATCGGTGGGCGTGCCCATCAGCGGGGCCTTCTCGTTCTCGCTCACTGCATTCCCTTCTTCTGGGCGTTGCGTTTCGCAACACCCGCCAACTCTGCCAACGCCAACTCGATCATGTCGGGAAGCTTCTCGGCGCGAGCGTCGATATCGACCACATCCACAATCGAATCGACACCGAACCAACCCTCGTCGCCGCCAGCGTCCGGATAGATGCCGATCGACCACCCCATATTGGGGTGCTCCGGATCGGCCTCATATTTTTGGCGCTCACGAAACCCGCACAGAGCCTCGTCGGTGGCGACAAGCCAATGCCCCGACTCCAGGCGGGCCTCCAACGCGCAACAACCACCGCCGGTCATCGCCTCCGAAAACGAGATACCGAACCGGCTGCGGCACTCATCCAGAATGTCGCTCATCGGTCAATCCAGTCAGTCGCGCCCAGACCGATCAGCCCCGCCATCGCCACCAAGGTCCCGGTCAGGAACTCGGTGTCCGTGGGGGCGAACAAACCCGCGGACGCCCACATCGCCCCGAGCAGAATGGTGAGGAAAAACCCCACCCGCACACGATGCATCATTCGGTCACCGCCGCGTGCGCCGGTGAATAGCCCACCGGCATGAACACCGGATCGCCCACCAAACCCAACTGGGTCACATCGACCCGACCGAACGCCGGCCCGTCATCACCGGGACGCAACACCAAAGCGTGACGCCCATAGGTGTCGTCGAATGTTCTTTCTTCCATGTCGATCATCCTTTCCTTTTTCGTGTTCCACGGCAGATGTTGCGAAATGCAACACCGCCTCATCCCTTGACCACCCGCGGCTCAGCCGAGGGTATCCACCCCGGCTCATCCGGCAGCACGGTGGCATCAGTGACCGAATAGCGGTCGATCACTTCCAGTTCATCAACCCAGTACCCGCCCCAGCAGGAATAACTGCCGCACTGGAACGGGACGTAATACCTGTTGTCGAAGAAGCCTCGCACCCGAGTCCACGACCCGTCAGCCTTGCGGTCCCCGTCACAGATCATGCGGGTAGCCGAACGCAGGCCTTTCCACATCCAGAAATCCTCCACGCACCCCTCGCCGATCGGACCCGCATGAGCGGAGGGAAGGGGGACCAGAACCATCATTGCCGATACAGCAAGCAGTCTTTTCATTCGATTTTTTCCTTTGTTCGATTCGGTTGATGACACAGCGAAAGCCGGTGTTGCGTCTTGCAACACCGGCTGTCACTGTCAGCAGGATAGAAGGAATGGCAGCGCGAAAGCCCTGACGTGGGTCGGTTTGTAACCGGGAGCGACCCGCGACGGGTGCAGACGGGGACCGCCGTTCTTCTCAAGGACAAGAATGACATCGACCCGCCCGAACGACGGCTCGAACTCGTCCTCCGCGATGACCAAGGCGTGCCGCCCGTAATCATCGTCGAAAGTTTTCCGTATGCGATCAGACAGATCGGACATCACGCATCCCTCCCATCGAAACGGGTGGTCACCCGGCAATCCGACTGCAACTCGCGCCGCCCATCGACAGCGTTGCCCTTGTAGTCGTGATCCAACACCACATCGAACCACAACTGCCACCGATCCTCGGGGCCATGCCAGTCGTAACCGGCGCGGGACAGATCGACCGTCCCACGGTCGAGGTTGTTCGTGAAAACACGAAGACCCTGAACGAGCTTTTTTCCGTCGGTGGTGAACACCGGATCGCCGTCGGTGTAGACGCGGCGGCCGTACTCACCGACAGTCGGATCAAACCGAGCCGGATACCTCGTTGAGGCGGGGACATTACTCACTTGTTTTCCTCCTTGTGTTCAGTGTTGCGATCTGCAACACGGATGGGCGTCAACCCGAAAGGCATTTCGGCGTTGTGCGGGTCGAGCAAAATCCCGCGTTTTTCGACAGAAACGACGTGCCGGGTGATACCGGGTGCCGGTCGGCCACCCGCTTTTTCCGCAGCAGCCCGTGACATGTGGAACGACGCCGAAACATCACCCGCATCGGACACGCGGATCACCGCGTGCGAATACGGCCGGCTGCTTCGCTTAGTGACCGACACGACGCCGAACGTGGCGTCATGCGTGGTCGCCGTGATCGTGCCGGTCACGAATCCACCGCGAATCCACCCATCTCGACCAGATACATCAGCCGTCTGATCGGCACCGCGTGCTCCATGCCGGTGACGCTGGTGATGCGGAGATACGCATCACGAACATCCTGATCGCTTCGGATGAACCCGAAGTTCTCGGGCGAGTTCACGACGTGCCGTGCGGTGCCCGAATGAATGGTGTGGCCGTCATCGCCCAACCACCTCACCTTGGCGCTGCGCGAGGCCGCGTCGGTGATGACATACAGCTGGTGGATCTGCGGGACGGTGACGATGGACCCTGTTGCGCTTTGCAACACTTCGTTGTCGATCACTTGATAACTCCTTCTTCGGGGATGGACGCCAACTCGGTTCCGTTGGCGCTGGACTTGTACAACTTCATGGCCTGAGCGCGCACCACCATCGCGTCAGCGACAGCCTCACGGTGAGCGCGGGCCGCAGTCGGGCGGTCGGGCTGGGTGAACCCGACCACCCGGCGGGTGGAACGCCGAACCTGAGGGCGCACACCCGCCTCGACCTGCGACAAAGCTTTGAGCAGGTCGGCGTGGCTGTTGTGGCGCGACCGCAACACCCAATGCCCACGCCACACGTACAGGTCGAACGACTCGACGGTGCGAGAAACCGTCATTCGTCCCACCCGATCCGGCGAACCGCACGGCCCATGTCGTAGGCCTCGTCCCGCACATCGCCGAACGTCAAACCCACGTCACCGCCGCCCTCGACGAAACCGAGGGCGGCGGTGCGGGGATGCCGGATGACGGCCCGCACGACTTCGGGGTTGCGAAACGCAACAGCCAGCAGATATGCGGCGTTCCACCGCACATCGGAGGCGCTCACGAGCCGCCGCCGAGGACGATGCCGTCGAGGAAGTTGTCGCGGCGCAACGCGGCGACCTCCGCGCCGTCCATGTCCGACACGTCGTCGTCATAGTTGGACATGTTGTCGCGCCAGTTGCGGTTCAGCCGCTGGCCGTACATCGAATAGCACGCCCCGCACTTGTCGCAGTCGGTGTCCCGGCCGCTCGCGTGGACGGTCGTGCCGCAGTCACCGCACGGCCACTCGCGGTGCGTGTGAATCTTGGCGTACTTGCCGGCGGCATGGGCCTCGCCGCGAACTTTGTGCGCCTGGTCGTAGTCGGCGGTGGAAATGAGGCGGTCGCCTTCGCCGGTCCAAACCTCGTAGATTTTCTTGACTTCTTTCATCTGTTTTCCTTTCTCGACGGTGTTGCGATCTGCAACACCAGGGCATGAGGGTTGAAGTACGACGGATGTGCCTGGTCGGGATCAGACGTCCATCCCCACGGCGCGTCGGTATCGGCAGGCCGGTACCACGTCACACCGTTGCCGTCCGTGCGCGCCGGGTACTCCAGATCGACGCGCCGGACAGGAACGATCACAGTGCGGGCAATCCGCGGGCAACGCGGTCGGCGTTGAGCGCGTCGACGCGGGCGTCGTTGGCGTCGATGCGGGCGCGCAGTGCGCCCTGAATCTGGCGGATCGCACGGTCGAGGTATTCGTCGGTGATGTGAGTGTCACCGGCGCGTAGCGCCGCCAAGCCGTCGATCAGCAGGTGGCCGACGACCTGATCGGCGACGCGGACGATCTTGACCGTCGCGGCATCGAAAGCATCTTCGGCCTTGAGTAGCGCGACTGAAGTCGCGGTGATGGAGTTATCGCACATCGCTGTGCCTCTCTGTTTTCGTGGGGAAGGTGTTGCGATCCGCAACACCGGATTGAAGGCCCAACTCTGACCTTCTAACTACATTCTACCAGGTCAGGGGCCTTTTGTCAATGGGGTAGTAATACACAAGTCTTTGCCGGCGCGAACACCCGAGCGAAAAAAGGGGCGGGGCATTGCGAATCGCAACACCCCGCCCCTCCCTGTCATCGCGCCTGAGCGCGCTCATACGCGGCGCGGGTCTCCGCAGCGATCCGCAACTGCCGCCGCAACACCGCGGCCTCCGCATCCAGCCTCTCCGCCCTCGCAAACAGGCGCTCAGACGCCGCGATCCACGACTTGATGTTGGCCTTGCGGCCCTTCGCATCGCAATCAGCCGCGAACCGCATGGCGCGGTCAATGTCAGCCTCCAAATCCGCGAGCTGGATCTGGATCGCGGCCTCGGTGGACGTCACAGCAGCACCACGTTTTCCGGCGCGACCTTGATCGTCTGACCGGAGCGGTCCATCCTGACGTGGACGTAGACCCGGCCCAGCTTCGCCACCGTGCCGAACTGATCCCCACGCATCCAACGATCCGTGGCCGGATGCAACTCCACCCGGTTACCGACCTCGAACTGTTCAAGCAGCAAATCCGCTTGATCGGACATCACGCCGCCTCGCCCTCTTCGTCGGGGCGCGGCTCGGTGGCGTTCATGTCGATAGCATCCCACCCCATCTGAACCATTGCGTCCTCGATGTGATCGGGGCAAGCACCGCGCAACTCGCTAGGAGTGAACGCGGCCACAGCGAAACCCTTATCGCGCAGCAACTCCAACGCCTGCTGCACTTCGGTGGTCAGATCGCTGCTGACCTGTTCCAGAAACTCGTCATTCGTCATGACTTTCTTCTTTCTCTCTTCCTTACCCCACGGCGGGATTGCCGTGGAGAGGCGGAAAGGGCCGGTGTTGCAATTCGCAACACCGGCCCTCACTGTCAGCGGAAGATCACTTCGGCGCGAACAACGCGAACACCCACAGGATGATCGCCCAGAACAGCATCGACAAGGCCACGAACTCCCACATCAGCGCACCGTCTCAGTACGAGACTTGCTCTTGCAGGTCTCGAAGCATTCCTGCCACAAGCACGGCAGACCGCACCGGTCGCAAAGAACGCTCATCGGCTCACCGGGGGCATACCCGCCCAGGGCGCGAAGCTGCTTGATGTGACGCCGCCGCGCACTGCGGCGGTGGCTAGTCCTATCGGACATGGCCGTTTCCTCTCTCTTATCCCTTACCCCACGGCGGAATTGCCGTGGGGCGGCGGAAAGGCCGGGTGTTGCGAATTGCAACGCCCGGCCAAACCGTCAGCGGAACATTGACTCCTTAAGGAAAATCCAGATGACGCCCATCCCCCCTCCGACAAGGAAAGGAGTCCAGCTCATCGCCCCTGCTTCCGGGCGTTGAACTCGGCCGTGCCGGCGGGGTGGCGCAGCATATCCCGCAGCTTGGCGGCCCGCTTCTCGCTCATGCCGTCGGCGACAGCACCGGCGAGCATACTTTCGGGATTCATCCCGTGCGCGATCCCGTGGCGCAGTCGATACACCAATTCGCCGTCAGGAACGTCGTCGCTCATCGAACGCCCTCCTTGACGTGAAGCTTCGCCATACGCGACGCCACCACAGACGTGGTGTGCGCGCCCACCCACTCGCAGTTGCGGCACACGGCCGCATACCGCTCAGTCGGCGGCTTCCCACGGATGAGCCTGATGCCCATATCGCCGTAGCTGCACTTCATCTCATTGCCTCTCTTTCCCTGACCCCGCGGCGGGATTGCCGTGGGGAGGCGGAAAGGCCGGTGTTGCGAAATGCAACACCGGCCCAACCGTCAAAGGGTGAAAGACTCCTGCCGCTGCAAGATTTCGGCGGTTTTCTGCTCTAGCATCCGGCCGTACGCGCCGGGTGCCGTCTCGTGCAACTCGGCGGTCAACTCGGCGAGCAGAGCCTCCGCACGCGCCAAGATCGCACGTTGCGTGGCGATCTGGCTGAGCAGCGAACGCTGACGGCGCTCCACCGACGTTTGCACGGCGGCGATGCTGCCGCGCTTCATTTCCCGGCCTCTGTTGCGATCTGCAACACCGGGAAGTCGTCGCCGATCTGCTTACCGCGGGAAAGCAGATCCAGCGACGTGGTACGCAGCGCGGCGGCGAGAACGTCCAAGGTTTGGAAGCTCGGCCACTTTTTACCGTTCTCGATCTCCGCGAGGAACGGGTAGCTGATACCCGCGGCCGCAACGAGGTCTTTACGTTTCATGCCGCGCTCAATGCGGGTGCAGGCGATAGCCCGACCCAGGTAAATCGCGTTGACGTTTTTCATGGCGTCTCTCTCGTTTTTCCCTTACCCGGCGGCAGGATTGCCGTAGGGCGGCAACGAGGGCCGGTGTTGCGAATTGCAACACCGGCCCTCGCTGTCAGCGGGATCAGCCGGGGTGAACGGCGGAGTTTTTGCACGGCTCCGGCGATTCCAGAACCGTGCAATTGAGCACGTCGCCGTTGGCGGCGCGCTCGTAGGTGATGTACGCGCTGCAACCGCAGCGGTAATACTGAAACTCCGCGTCGGTCACTTGCCTACGCCCTTCAGTGCCGCCTTCAGCTCGGCCTTGATCCGGCGGGCGTCGTCCCCGCGCCACGTCGTCGCGTTGGACAGGAAGTACAGCACGACGCTTTCGCCGTCCTCGTAGCCGTAGGTGTCGGTGATCGCGGACAGGCCGCGCATCGCGTTGATGAACGGGACTGCGCCGAAGTACGGCCTCTCCCAGAGCCGGGAGATTTCCGCGGCGATGACGTTGAGCGGTCGGACTGCTGTTTTTTGATCGGACATTGCTGTCTCTCTCTTTTTTCTGGGTGTTGCGTTTTGCAACACTGTTTTTTCCGGCGCGAATTTTTTCGGCACGGATTTTTTCCGGGCCGGATTTTTTCGGCGCGGAAGTTTTTTTTCGGCCCAACTCTGACCTACTAACTAATACTCTACCATAGACAGCCCTAAATGTCAATAGGGTCGCAATTGCGTAAGGGCAGGTCAGGCAGGCCCGAAACGCAAAAAAGGGCCGGGGCGTTGCGAATTGCAACACCCCGGCCCCAAATGCCGGCAAATCAGAGCGCCGACCGGCACCACTTACAGAGCGGCCGAACCACGCTATCGACACGGTTGTCGGCGTGGGTGTACTTCGCCCCGTAACGGGCGTCCTCGCCGCAGAGCGTGACGATGCGGTCGCGGGTGACGTGCTCAAGGCGCCCACCCGGGGCGCGGAACATGTAGAGCCGTTCAGTCATGGGATGATCCTCCGATATGTGTGGGAAGTTGATGGGCCGGGGCGTTGCAAATTGCAACACCCCGGCCCATGCCCATCAGTCAGGGCCGGTTGATGCGGACGGGGCGCGCCGGGAAGTAAAAGGCCTTGCCGAAGCCGCTGGCGACGATCGCGCCGATGCTGAAAGCAATCCACTGGGACATGTTCGTGCCTCTCTGTTGCTGTGATGTGGTGTGTTGCTGATGGGTACTACGTTACGCCGACCTTCCAGGATCGTCAAGTGGGTAACTAAGTGTTGCAAAACGCAACACGCTTGCCGCTGCATTCCGATGACGTGGGCGGGCTGCGCCATTCCGATTCCGTGTGCAGCGGCTCGATCCCCCGGCTCCGATCCGTGCGCGGCGCGACTCCGATTCCGATTCGTGCGCGTGCGCGTGCTGCTTCGCGCCGCCTTCCGATGTCCGTGCGCGGGCCTTCCGATGTCGGGGCGCGCGCCTTCCGATGTACGTGTGGTGGGTGTTCGGTGGTGGGGCTGCCGCCCCCGGCCTACGCTGCGGCTTTGCCGGCTCGAACAGCCGTTCGAACCAGGCCCGGTCGAACGGCTGTTCGAACGGCTCCGGCGGCTCCGGCGGCGCTCCGGCTCCGGCGGCTCCGGCGGGTGTTGCGTTTCGCAACACGTCAAGCGTGGCGAAGACACGGCTTGAAACCCTCTAGACACTCTCCGGCATATGCCGTAACGTTCTCGTTGTTCGGCCCGGTCGGGTCGGACACCCAACGAGAACGAAACGAGAAAACACATGAAGGTCGAAGGCACAACCAACACCGGCACCGTCACCCAGGTTGCCCAGGATCGGAGCGACACGGAATTGACCAACGCTCTGGTTTCGGCGTTCCAGACGGCGGAGGTCGACGCAAAGCGTTTCATCGTCAGCACGGCAGCACTCGCCACCGCGATCCTCGACATTCACGAGGCAGAGGTTTGGAAGCGCACCATCGACGGAGAAACGGGCAAGCTGTACCGGAGCGCGACGAGCTACTACCAGTCGATCGGATCGCGCTTCCCGGTGCTGCACAAGCTTCTCCGCGACGAGTTGGTCACGGAGCTTTACAGCGCCGATCCCAACGCAATCGGCGTTCGTGAGTTGGCGGCGTTGGTTCACGTCGACCCGGCTCAGGTGACACGGAGCAAGCAACGCGCACTCGCTGCCGCTGCCGCTGCCGAAGCCGAAGCGAAGGCGAAGGCCGAAGCCGAAGCCGTGGCCGAAGCCGTGGCGAACGCCGCTGCCGAAGCCTCTGCCGAAGCCGCTGCCAACGGAGCAAGCGAAGCCGAAGCCGCTGCCGCCGGAGAAGCCGTGGCACGGTTCGCCGAAGCCGAAGCGAAGGCGAAGGCGAAGGCCGAAGCCGAAGCCGTGGCCGCTGCCGAAGCCGAAGCCGAAGCGAAGGCGAAGGCGAAGGCGATCAGTCGGGCGAAGTCGCAACTCGAAACGGCTCTCAAGATGGTCAGCGACGAGCGTCCCGACATGAGCGCGGAGGATCGCGCCTGGGTGCTCAAGTTGGTCAGCGAAGCCGTCACCCAGTTCGGCGCATTCGACGCGCTGACGAGCGGAGCGAAGGCTCCGGCGAAGGCTCCGGCGAAGGCTCCGGCGGCTCCGGCTCCGGCTCCGGCTCCGGCGGCTCCGGCGGCTCCGCTCG